>Ga0155524_127_pt1 | contig 42348 bp, 41 predicted proteins | sample RifCSPhighO2_12_FD_107181 | JGI IMG/M metagenome (GOLD analysis project Ga0155524, IMG submission 107181) | Gammaproteobacteria bacterium RIFCSPHIGHO2_12_FULL_39_24
TCAACGATGCCAATGCTACTGTGAATGCATTAGCTGCGGGTGCCACACTCACTGATACCTTAACTTTCCGTGCAACGGATAGTAATAGCGCAACCAGCAATGCCAATGTGGTAGTCACAATTACGGGTGCCAATGATGCGCCAACGATTTCAGGACTTGCAACATCCGCCAGTCATAATGAAAACACTATCAATGCCGCTGCATCGATTATCGACAGCGCGGTTGTACTAGCTGATGTGGATAGTAGTAACTTTAACGGCGGTAATTTAACGATTACTTATGCCGCTGGTGGTGGATCAGAAGATCAATTAACGGTTGCGAATCAAGGATCGAGTGCTGGACAAATTGGTGTATCGGGGTCAACAGTTTCTTATGAAGGTAATAATATCGGTACGATTTCAACTAATGGTGCTAATGGCGCCAACTTAGCTATTACATTTAATACAGTCAATGCAACCATTGCAGCCATTGATGCCTTAATTCAAGCTGTAACGTATCAAAATACATCGAACGCACCAACAAGTTCGCGCACATTGCGTGTAACAGTGAATGATGGTGATGGTGGCACTTCTGCCAACAATGATATTACTGTGACAGTGAATGCAGAAGGTGATGCTTTTACATTAACCAGCGGCACAGATACTTTTGTGAGTAGCAGCGGTAGCGACACCTTTACAACAACAGAAGCTAACTTTGCCGCAGCAGATACACTAACGGGTGGCGCTGATACTGATACTGTAATCTTTAGTGATGCCGCTACTATTACCACCGCAGAACTCGCGAATAAAACAGGTATTGAAGTTATTCAGTTTGGAGCAAACAGCACTGCAGCAATTAGTGATGCTTTTGTAGATGCATCGGACAGCGATTCACTTGAGTTAAATAATCAAACTTACACACTCAGTTTAAATGCCAGTGACGTCAGCGCACCACAAGCAGTTGTGATTAGCGGCACCGGCACTGTCACACTTAGTGCGGCCGCCACTGTATCTAGCAAAGCAGGTGTTAATACCACAATCGTTGGTAGCACGGGTGCTGACACCATCACGGGTGGCTCTGGTGCTGATACATTAACCGGTGGATATGGTGGTGATACCATTTCTGGTGGTGCGGGTGCTGATACAATTTATGCGGATAACCAAGCCTTTACTGTTAACAGCATTACCTCTGGCACCATCAAAATGTGGTTTACAGCGGACTCCCTTACTGGGTTGAGTGATGGTAGCGCAATTACGACGTGGGCCGATTCTGCCGGCGGTAATGAAAATGCAACACAAAGCACGGTTCTCAACAAACCAAGCTATGAAACTACTGTTTTTTCTAGCGGACGTAGTGGCGTCTATTTTGATGGTAGTGACTGGATAAATGCCACCGCTGCAAGCACCGTACAGAATAACTATTCTGTATTTGCGATTGCACGAACTGACATTGACACAACGGGTCCGTATGCCATTTTAAGTACACGCGGTGAGAGTACTCTTACCTATTTTGATTTAAAATTCCAAGATGGTACTTACATACATGCTGATATTGGCGGTGCCGCTGGCTGGATAGACACCTCATCCGATCTTAATCCATTTAATTACAATACATCCAATGATTATTTAGTTAATTACAACGTATCTCAAACGGGTTACAACGCCTCGGTAACGGGATCAACTACGGGTTATGCAACCAACTCAGAATCATGGGCATCTGCTAGTCCAAGGCTCTACGCGTCCGGCGGTATTGTGCGTATGGGTACGTTGATTAGTACTGATGAAGAACTAACAGGAACGATGGGCGACATGATTATAGTAGATGGTTCACTTTCTACCGCAGACATAACTGTTATTAATGAATATTTATCCCATCACTATGGTATCGCCATGAGTGGCTTAAGTTTCGGATCAGATACTTTAACTGGTGGCACCGGTGCAGACACATTTGTTTGGAGTAATTCATCTTACTCTTCCGGTGATGCATCAGCGCGTGATGTGATTACCGATTTTAATTCGAGTAGCGGTAGTTATAATGCCAGTGAGGGGGATTTTATTGACATTAGTGGTCTCATATCCGCTTCTTACACTGTTCTAGACACAGGTACTTTTAATAGTACGCAGAATCAATTACGTTGGGCGCAAAGTGGATCTGACACGATTGTCAGTCTTGATTTTGGTGGCGATAACACAGCGGATTGGTCAATTAAATTATCTAATTTTACGGCGACTAACTTAGCGGCAGATGATTTTAAATTGGGTAACTGGATTGGTACGAATGCTGCAGATACCATGGTTGCAGGTATTGGTAATGACACTATTACCGGTGGTTATGGTGGTGACACAATCACTGGTGGTGCGGGTAATGATACGATTTATGCGGATAATGCTTCTCTTGATTTGAGCGCTCTTTCTGGTTTAACTCTGCATGTTGATGCAAATGACACATCTGCATTGTCATTGACAGGATCTCTGGTGGACTCGTGGGCCAATAGTAACGGTGCTTTAGGTGCTTTTTCAGGTTCGGGTACTGCTAGACCCGCCTACAGTGCAAGCGATGGTTCTGGCGGTCGAGCAACAATTACATTTGATGGATCTAACGATGTGTTAACGTTGGCAAACGTGTTGGGATCAACCGTGTTTAGTGCAGATGAGGCATCTATATTTTTGGTGCAAAAACAAAATGCGAGTGCTTCATCTAGCTTTTACTGGGAAAGTACTTTTGCTTCAAATCGGGTCAACCTGCATGCCGTTTGGGGTGATGGTGTGCTATACGCTGATTATGGTAACGTGAGTGGTGGCGGTAGAGTGAGCAACACACCCAGTGATTTTGTTGGTAATTGGCAGCTTATTAATTTTTTCAACAACACAGGATCAGACTATAAAATCGCTCTCAATGGCGCTACACAATCCATGTCTGGTAGTTTTTCCGATACGTTAGATGTCACAAAAACTTCCGACCTTACGATTGGCGCTTCCACAATATCATCGAATTATCTCAACGGTTCTATCTCAGAAATGTTAATCCTCAATCGCACGTTAACCGCCGCAGAAGACACATCAATCAATCAATATTTGTCATACAAATACGGCGTTGCCTTGAGTGGATTAAGTTTTGGTGCCGACACTTTAACTGGTGGCACCGGTGCAGACACATTTGTTTGGAGTAATTCATCTTACTCTTCCGGTGATGCATCGGCGCGTGATGTGATCACTGATTTTAATACAAGCAGCGGCAACTTCAGTTCATCCGAAGGAGATACCATTGATATTAGCGGATTAATTGGTTCTACTTATACGCTGTTAGGTCTTGATGGAACTTTTTCAAATGGCGTGATGAATCAAATGAAGTGGGTGCAAAGTGGTTCTGATACGATAGTTTCTATTGACTATGGTGGTGATTCATCGGGAGATTGGAGTATAAAGCTTGCGAACTTTACCGCAGCCAATTTGAAATACATTGATTTTAATTTTGGCGTAGCAAGCTACAGAATCTCCGATGGCGGTTCCGGTGGCGACACCATGAATGGTGATGGCATAATCGATATCCTTCGTGGTAATGGGGGTGATGATACCATCAGTGGTAATGATAATGCCGACGAGCTGTATGGCAATGTTGGTAATGACGTATTAAACGGCGGTGCTGGTAATGACCGGTTAGTTCCTGGTACCGGTGACACTAATGACACAGCTTATGGTAATACAGGTGATGACGTTTTGGTGGTGACTTATGGTGACAATAATGACACCACTTACTATGGCGGCTCAGGCAGTGGCGGCCAAGGTAGCGACGGCGTGCGTTTACTCAGTGCGGGCGGCGGTCCTGGCTCAGCAAATTGGTTAACGTTAACTGATGGAGACAGTGGTGCCGGTAACAATATCACCGCTTACACAACCTCCACTGCCGGTAGTGCCACACGCTTGACTTTTAATTCGGCAGATCAATCGGGTTCTATCGTACTAAACGATGGCAGTACCATTAATTTCCGTGAAACGGATTATATTGAGTATACATAAAGCAGTGATCAACGATCCGTATTCATGGTATCCTGTTAATTATTTCTCGAGATTTTTGCATGAAGCACGTGAAAGGGATTTTACAAATTGTTTATTGCGTTGGATTGCTGAGCATTCCCATCGCGCATGCCGAAGATTTAATACAAGTCTATTCTCAAGCCGTATCAAACGACCCTGCTTTTGCAAAAGCACATGCTACTTGGTTATCACAAAAAATGAATTTTCCTATTGCCCGATCCAGCGTGTTGCCATCCATTGCATTAACGGGAAATGGCGCGCGCAATTATAGTTACGTGACACCGCCCTCGCTGGCGGTCATTAATAATTACAACTGGACCTATGGTTACAGTCTCAGCTTGAATAACGCGATTTTTGATATGGGCGCATGGGCTTCCATTCGCAATGCAGAGGCTATTGTTAAATCGGCCACAGCATCTTACATTGCTGCGCAACAATCTTTAATTCAGCGCACCACGAAAGCATATTTTGATGTCATGGCAGCATACGAAACACTGTATTTTACACTCGCCAATAAAAAAGCAGTAACACAACAATATGAAGTGTCGCAGAAAAAATTTAAAACAGGTTTGATTGCAATCATGGATGTTTATGACGCACGTTCTCGACTCGATCAAGTCAGCTCAGAAGAAATTACAGCGAAAAATAATTTAGCGGTTCAAATTGAAAATTTACGCTCCATCACAGGACATTATTACAAAAAATTAAAAGGCTTAGACAAAAAATTAACCTTGTTAAGACCAACACCCAACAATATTGATCAATGGATCACTAGATCAGAAAAACAAAATTACAATATTGAAGCACAATTTTACAACGTGATTGCTGCGCTAGAAAAAATTCGACAACAGTCGGCAGGCTATGCACCCACGTTAGATTTTTCAACTGGTGTTTCAGAAGCACAAGGAGTTGATAGTGGCGGCGATAAAACTCGCAATGACAACATTATGATGGGACTCAATTTATCTTATCAACCAATACAAGGTGGACTGACATATGCTTCTGAAAAGCAAGCGCGATACAATTACACTGCGGCATCCAGCGAATTAGAAGCAGTGTATCGACAAGTGCATAATCAAGCGCGCACCAGTTACATCAGCATTGTTGCGGATATTAATCACACTGAAACAGACAGAAAACACATTGTTTCCTCACGACAGGCATTAGCCGCAACGGAAGTGGGATTGAAAGTTGGTACGCGTACCATGGTCGATGTGTTAAACGATTTAGGCACAGTTTATCAAGCGCAACGTCAATACATTAATGATCAATACACGTATTTAAATGACATGATAGATTTAAAAATTGCAGCAGGCACACTCAGCCCCAATGATGTTGCAGAAATCAATCGTTGGTTGACAAAAAGTGTAACGCTGCCGGCGCCGACGTTGTAATTACTTTCTCCTAATTTCACTCAACGGAATAATCACTTCATCCTTATTTTTTTCATTTAACTTTACTTTCCATCCATGCCCAAAGATGATTTCTACCGTAACTGGAAAATAATTTTCTGTTTTAAAATGTTCGTATTGCGTTACCATTTTTTTCCATTGTCGCGGCGTCATCACACTTTTTCGTCGCGTAACATCACGATGTGAAAAATGCAGTTCTTGTAAATCATTAAAAAACAAATTCGGATCATCATACGTAACTATCATTTCTTCTCGATCAACCACCGGCTCTGCAAAATGCAATCCCTGCAACCAATCACCCATGTGATGCATATCTAAAAATGGAAATACATGCGAAAAAGAATCTACCGCTGAAAAACTTTTTCGTAATTCTTGAAAGGTATCAGGACCCAAATCAACAAACAATAATAACCCATCATCACACAACCGTTGATTTAATTTTTCGAATAATGGCACAATCTCTGAAAAAGACGAAACCCATTCCACTGGAAAATAAGCAATAATCAAATCAACAGAATAATTCGGTTGTGCATTCAGCGCGGTTAATTCACCGCAATATTGAATGGTGGCAAGCGGATAACGCTTCTGTAAATTCTCTGACGCCTCTTCCCAGTACCAACCCACTGTTAAAATTGTTTTGGGTGAAAGACGAATATAATCGAGTCGATTTAGCAATGGATATAAAATGTTGTGATAAACTGTATTTTTCATGCGATTTTTATAACACATAGGGAAATATCATGCCACTGCTCAACACAGATGACACGTACGGTTCACTAGCCAAATTTTTTCATTGGTTCATTGCAATATTGGTTTTGTTGATGTTATCCATTGGCGTTAGTTTCAATTATTTACCCAAAAGCAATTTTGTTATTTTCTTGGTGCAAGTACACAAATCATTGGGAATTACGATTGGTGGTTTAATGCTGATTCGATTACTGTGGCGTTTGATTAATCGTCGCCCACCATTGCCGCTTGCTATGCCGCAGTGGGAACGTCTTTTGACGCAGTGGACACACGCTTTGTTTTACATCACATTAATTTTGATGCCAACAACCGGTGTTATCATGTCATTCGCTGCAGGTTATCCTATTCAATTTTGGTGGCTTGCGACAATTCACTTAACGTGGATTCCAAAAAATAAAACTCTGGTGGATTTGATGGTGAGTGTACATGGATATCTTGCTTGGACCATTTCTGCACTGATTGTCATCCACATACTCGGCGCACTCAAACATCATTTCATCAACAAAGATAATGTGTTATTACGCATGTGGCCCAAACGAAAAAAGAAAGAGAGTTTGTTTCATCGGTGAAATGCCAATGATCATGTCATTACCCATCAATATTCATATTGACATGCAACATCTTCTTCTATGGTATTAGCAATTTTGCCCTCATTCACAGGCGATACTGGTTTTTGTGTCGCTGTAAGGGGAAAAAAACGTTAGTATTGTTTTTTTGCACAATCCATTGTGGTGGTTGAAGTTATAGCAAAAGTAATACAAATTTGATTGAAAAGCAAACGATTTTGCTCGCCAATCATTGAAAATTTTACTATAATAGTAAAAATTTCAAGGATAATATTATATGCAACGTTCTCAATATATCTCCATGATTGATGATTATTTTCAAGCGACTCCCATTGTTGCCATATTGGGACCAAGGCAATGTGGTAAAACAACATTGGCACTTGAGTATGCAAAAAAACATGTGAACACAAAAATCACGCATTTTGATTTAGAAGATCCGATGCATCTATCGCGCCTGGAAAATCCGATGTTGGCGCTGCAAGATCTCGCGGGGTTGATTATCATCGATGAAGTGCAATTGCAGCCAAACCTATTTTCAGTGCTTCGTGTCATGATCGATCGACACCATGAACAGCAACGATATTTAATTTTAGGCAGCGCTTCCCATGATTTAATTCAGCAGTCGTCAGAAACTTTGGCTGGACGCATCAGTTATTTTCAACTCACTCCGTTTTCATTATTCGAAACACATGAGATGAAAAAATTGTGGTTTCGTGGTGGATTTCCGCGATCTTATTTGGCAAACACCGATGCGATTAGCATGACGTGGCGACAGGGTTATATTCAAACATTTCTGGAACGCGATATTCCCAATTTAGGCATTCGAGTAGCGCCGCATACACTCAGACGTTTTTGGATGATGTTGTTGAGTTATCATGGAAATATTTTAAACGCAAGCGAACTGGGCCGATCATTGGGATTTTCCAGTACAGCCATTAATCATTATCTGGATATTTTATCAGGCACATTCATGATGCGTGTATTGCGCCCATGGTTTGAAAATATTGGCAAACGACAAGTAAAATCACCCAAATTGTATTTTCGTGACTCAGGAATTATGCATGCGCTGCTGGGTGTTTCAACGCAAGACGAGTTGAATAATAATGCAAAACTGGGTGCATCATGGGAAGGATTTGCATTGGAAGAAGTGATCAGACGATCACACGTGGATGAACAGAGCTGTTATTTTTGGTGTACGCATGGTGACGCCGAATTGGATTTAATTATTTTTAAAGAGGGTCGACGACTTGGTTTTGAATTCAAGTATTCAGATTCACCGAAAATAACGAAGTCTATGCGGATTGCGATGAATGATCTCAAATTAAATTCAATTCACATTGTTGTTCCAACTTCCTGTCATTTTTTGTTGGATGAGAAAATAGTGGTCTCTGGATTGGGGGAAATTAAATTTTAAATGCACGCTGAACATACATCTGACTATTTCTGATAACAGTTCGCATTTTTGGTAAGAGCGGTCTATACGGTATTGCAGCGTTTTTGTAGCATGGTACGCTTCTTTTATGCAAACCGTATTCAACACATTGCTTCAACCCTTTTTTCCATCACGCTGTTTGCTCTGTGATTTTATCAGTGATAACAAAAAATTAATTTGCCAATCTTGTTTTGACACATTACCGAGTTACCACAACTCATTTTCAAATGAAGAAAATATCATTGCACTATTTGACTATCAGCATCCTATTTCAACGTTGATTTGGAAATTAAAATTTCGCGGTGATTTATCCATCGCGCATTTTTTTTCACAATGCTGGATTGAAAAAATAAATTCACACTATGCAAACAATCCTTTTCCTGAATTCATTATGCCGGTACCATTACACCCTGCGCGACTAAAAGAACGTGGATTTAATCAAGCGCTTGAAATTGCCAAACCCATTGGAAAATATTTTTCTATTCCGATTGATACGCGCACGTGCATTCGCATTAAAAATACAAAAGCGCAATCTCTGCTGGCGGGAGATCAGCGAAAAAATAATATAAAAAATGCATTTGGTTTATCTTATTCAATTAATGCAAAACATATTGCCATTATCGACGATGTTTATACCACCGGCAGCACGGTTTTAGAAATCAGCGCGCTATTAAAAAAATCCGGTGTTGAAAAAATTGAGGTGTGGTGTTGCGCGAGGACTATCACCCATGCAGTAGACCTATAGCGTCATCCACTTAGTTCTGCACGCGGCGCAAGCGAGGAAGTCGAGGGAGTGTACAGGGGAGTACATGACCGATGACGATCGAGCTTGCAACAAAGTGCAGGGCTAAGTGGGTGGCGCTATACAAAACGCAGTAATTGAATAAGATAGGGAATTCGAGGGCATACCTTGTTAGAAAGCGCCCCATCACACCCGACGCCATTTAAAAAATAAAACACTGAAAGCAACCACAACGCCAATCATCACATTATAAAAACGCGCAAAAATAATATGAAGTGTGTCATGCGCATCGGGCGTTGTGAGCAGCATAATCGCAACCGCAATGCCCAATGTATTTCCCATGCTCGCGTATTGATTTTCAGAACCAATTAAAAATCCGCAAGCAAAAAAGGTAATTAATAATGGAATTAATCTCCATGTATACGGCAAATGCAGTAATGCTAACACGCAAATCAAACCCAATATTGTCGCAACCAAATGAGAAAAAAATCGAAAAAAACCTTTTTTAAAAGTGCCATGTTGATTTTCTTCCATGATTAACAAACACGTAATCGTTGCCCAATATCCTTCGGGTTGTTTGCAGTAATACCAAATTAAAAATGTAAACACACAAGCAGACGCGACTTTTAATGCTGAAATAACGTAGTTTGCATTAAATTTAAATTGCGGTAATTGCCACGACAGCGTTGCTTTTTTAATATTATTAGGAAAAAATTTTTTCACCAAAAAAAATAGAAAAAAATTAATGATCGCTAAAACAATAATGCCCAATAACACTTCGATGGTTCTATCAACCGCGATGCTATAAAAATTTTGATGGGCAAGACTGAAAAAAACAACAATCGCCATCGTCATGCCTGTCACAATGCCCGCATAACTGTAAATCGTGGGTTGCAGCGCAATATAACTCGTTACAAAAATCATTGTAAAAATAAGCGCAATAATAATCGCGGGATCGCCTTTGGCAAACACAGCGATCGCATAACCTGCAATTGCACCCGTGATCGTACCAATAGCGCGCATTAATGATTTTGCCAATGTTTGCTGCAAACCCACTTGCGTAATAGCAGCAATGGTCACAAGACACCAAACGCCTTCCGGCAAGTGAAAATAATTCACGAGAATAAATCCGATTAATCCCGCTAAAAACATTTTGATAGCGGTAATTAATGCATGAAAATGCTGCCGCGCATCACCTGTCATATCGTTAGCGTCTCCCACGGCGCATTCACAAAAAATTCAATGGGCGTTGTCACGCGTATACCATCCTGATCAAAAGTGCGATTTAAATTTGATACGAGTTGCGTTGTGCGTTTCGGATTTAATAATTTTTTATAGTATTTTAGTGAAGTTGAAATTGTGCTGTCACTTTCTTTTACTTCAATAAGATCATATACAACATCATCAATGACTGTCACAAAATCAACTTCGCGCCCGTCTTTATCGCGAATATAATGCAACGAACAACGATGTCCAAAATAATCTTCAATAAAATTCAATCGTTTTAATAAATGCGTAGCAACTAAATTTTCCAAGCGCGGACCCTGTGCATCCATAACATCAGTATTATCATAAAAATAAACTTTCGGTGGTTTTTGAATTGCGCGTGCAATTTTTTTTGTATAAGGTTTAATTGAAAATGCAATATACATTCGTTCAATTACATTCAACCAATTTTTTACGGTATTGGGTGCAACTTGCAAATCAATTGCAAGATTAGAATAAGTAATCATGTGGCCCACACGCGTGCATAATGCTTTCAATAATAAATCCAATAACGGCAATTGTTTTATTTGTTCTAAATCACGCACATCTTCACGCAAAATTCGATCCATGCGTTCACGACGCCAACGTCTCGCTTCACGCTCATCATGTTGTAAAAATGGTTCTGGAAATCCGCCCACCGTTAACAAACGCTGATAGGCATCATTTTTATCTATATTTTCAGGCAATTCATCCAATGTGAATGGATGCAGACGCCAATAATGATAACGTCCCATCAATGAATCACCGCCGCGCTTGTACGTATCTAATTTTGCAGAACCAGTAACCAAATAATTTTGATGCGCGGGTCTGATATCGTAAACACCCTTAATCCAACGCTTCCAATGAGGATATTTATGAAGCTCATCAAAAGTAATCAACGACGCTTTTTTATCCCATTGCTTTTTTAGCATATCGATTCTGTCTTCATCGACATCCCAATTAAAATAGGTCAATAATTTCGTTGGATTTTTATCTTGTCGTAAGATCTCATACTTTCTATTGATTATTTCGGCAACGGATTTGCTTAATGTTGTTTTCCCAACTTGTCGCGGCCCTCCAATAAAAACCATCTTTTTTTTCAAGTCTTTGATAACATGTGAATTAATATAACGATTCATTGTCTGTTTTAACCTTAATTGCAAAATAGACGCGTCTGATTTGAAGTATATTGCAAAATAGACAATTTTTCAAGATTTGCTTGGGTTTTGAAAAAACCACTGTTTTACAAGACTTAAATACAGTATCCGACAAAACACAACCAGACCACTCCTGTAACCAGTTGAGTTTATTTGATTTTTAACTTTGCAGTAGTGAATAGTGGTTATTTGGCTCAACCACCAACAACTGGAGTAGTATTGCCAATAAGAGGGATGGCATTGGGTTTGGGTATTCGCATAAAAGAAGGAGACGAAGGAAGCCCGCTACTTTCACCTCCATAACCAAGAGCTAGTTCGCGTGCTAATAGTCTGTCGCTTGCGTTGACCACACGACAACGACAACAACAAAGAACACAAGCACACAAAAGAGCAAGCGCGCCCCCAAGGCTAAAGCAAAGTATTACCCATGCAATGGAATCTTGATTCTGATTTGGCGCACTGCTAGAAGTCGGTTGGTTACGCATTATTCACCTCATTAAATTGTAAAAATAATTTACACATTCGACCATAAAGAAGTGGGAACTGTCAATTTTTTACCTGAATTAATCATGTCTTAAGGTTTGTGAAAATTCGATTACACCGTACCTTCAAACACTCTCGTCACGGCCGAAAATGTCGCTTCTCACCCGACGCAGTTTTTTTCTTTGCTGAATGCCAAAATTTCTTTGCTGGTTTTTCTGATCTGCGATGCATTGTAGCACGACGCGGTTGCTCTTTTGACTGCGATTGCGGCACATCATGAGAGGGTTCAAATGAATCCACTATTTTTCGTGGCAATGTTTTTTTAATTAATCGTTCAATATCACGCAATTGTTTTGCTTCATCCGCACTCACAAGCGATATTGCTTCGCCCGTCGCACCTGCGCGACCAGTGCGACCAATACGATGCACATAATCTTCTGGAATATTCGGTAAATCAAAATTCACCACGTGCGGTAATAATTCAATATCTAAACCGCGTGCTGCAATATCCGTTGCAACCAAAACACGAATGGCGCCTTTTTTAAAATTCGCCAATGCTTTTGTGCGTGCACCCTGGCTTTTGTTGCCGTGAATAGCCAATGTGGGAATATCATTTTTCATTAGAAATTCAGCCAAACGATTCGCACCGTGTTTCGTTCTCGCAAACACCAACACTTGCTCCCATCGATTTTCCCAAATTAAATGCGACAATAAAGCAGGTTTTTGTTTTTTATCAACCGGACAAATCCATTGTTCAACTGAATTGACGGTTGAGTTGGGTGGTGTGACTGAAATTTCAATGTGATGACACATCATGCCTTTTGCCAGCGCGCGAATTTCATTTGAAAACGTCGCAGAAAACATCAGATTTTGTCGTTTTGATGGCAACAGTGACATGATTTTTTTAATATCATGAATAAATCCCATGTCCAACATGCGATCCGCTTCATCCAACACCAACACACTCACATCGCGAAATTGCATGGCGCGTTGTTGATATAAATCCAACAAACGTCCTGGTGTTGCTACTAAAATATCAACGCCTTTGCGTAACGCTGTCATTTGCGGATTAATATTCACGCCACCAAATACCACTGCAAAACGCAATGAAAAATGTTTTCCATACGTTGCAACACTGTGTGCTACTTGTGCTGCTAATTCACGAGTCGGCGTTAAAATTAACGCGCGCACTTGTCCTGGTTGTGCGCGTTCTCTTTTCGATAAAATTTCTAAGATTGGCAAAGTAAATCCAGCGGTTTTACCTGTGCCCGTTTGCGCTGCCGCCATCACATCACGTCCTTCCATGATGGCAGGAATAGCTTTTTGTTGTATCGGCGATGGTATTTTATACCCTTGCTCATCAAGCGCTTTTAAAGTGGAAGCCGACAATCCCAATGATTCAAAATTCATTTTTTATTTTCTCTGTATACTTAACTGTACTGAACACAATGCGCAGTAGGTGTGCAGCCTACAGGATATGAATTGAACAAGACAGGGTTAAAGGCAATTTTGTTAAGACAAACCACGACCAGCAGCATTAGCGGCATTAGAAGTAAAGCTGCCATATAAATAATCAGTGGGTAAAGCAGCATCACCAGTGGCAGGAGGAGGCGACGGCAAGAAGCGATTTCTACGACTTCCGTTATTATTACCAAAAATATTATTACAAGCTAGTATAAGCAGTGGCAGTACTGCCAGTAAAAAGAAAAAAATAAGCTTATGATGAGAATGATCTGAATGTTGATTTGGTACACTGGTAGAAGTCGGTGGGTATGTCGTTGTTGTGTTACCCGGTGTTGCCCCAGCATGACCTAAAGCCGATAACACTGCTGGCGAACCAGATGCTAATGTTTGTAAAACAAGGTTAATAGCAGCAAAGAAAAAGAAAACAGCACGCATTATTCACCTCATCAAATTTATAAAAATAATTGACGCATTCGACCATAAAGCAGTTGGAACTGTCAATTTTTTACTCAAATTAATCATGTCTTAAGGTTTGTGAAAATTCGATTACTCTTTTTTCTTCGACACATATAAATCCGTCACCGTACCTTCAAACACTTCTGCTGCCATTTTAATAGACTCAGATAAGGTGGGATGCGGATGAATGGTTAATGCAATATCGTCCACGTCACAATTCATTTCAATGGCGAGTGCAATTTCAGAAATAAGTTCGCCTGCATTCACGCCAACAATCGCACCACCAATCACTCGTTTGTTTCCATCAAAAATTAATTTGGTAAAACCTTCAGTGCGATCAATGGATAATGCACGACCGGAAGCTGCCCAAGGAAAAACAGCCTTTTGCACAGTAATAGACGATGCAGCAGCGTGCGTTTCTGTCACGCCCGCCCACGCAATTTCAGGATCGGTGTAGGCAACGGACGGGATGCATTTGGGATCAAAATAATGTTTTTTACCCGCGATCACTTCAGCTGCAATATGCGCTTCACTGGATGCTTTGTGTGCGAGCATGGGATTTCCAACAATATCACCAATCGCATAAATGCCGGCAACATTGGTTTTCATTTGTTTATCAACGGGAATAAATCCGCGTTCATCCACTGTGACACCGGCTTTCTCTGCATCAATTAATTTTCCATTGGGTTTGCGACCCACTGCCACTAAAATTTGATCGAAGCGTTTTGGATTGATTGAGGGTGCTTGATCACCTTCAAATGTTACATACAAACCATCCTTTTTCGCTTCCACTTTCGTAACGCGTGTTTTTAACATGATACTTTCATAGCGTTTTTCAAGGCGTTTATGCAAAGGAGCAACCACGTCGCGATCAGCGCCGGGAATTAATTGATCCATCATTTCCACCACAGAAATTTTGCTACCCAGTGAATGATAAACGGTTGCCATTTCTAATCCGATAATACCACCACCCAAAATTAATAATTCACCGTCAGTTTTTTCTAATGCTAATGCACCCGTTGAATCAATCACGCGTGGATCTTCTGGAATAAACGGTAATTTAACGGGTAATGATCCTGCAGCAATAATGCAATGATCAAATGTGATTGTAATAACACCGCGCTCGCTCTCACGAGCGAGCTTCTGAAGAGGCGTTACCACCAACGTGTTAGCATTCACAAATTTTCCTTCGCCAGTCACGATTTCAACTTTGCGTTGCTTCGCCATCATCGTTAACCCACCGGTTAATTTTTTAATGATAGAATTTTTATAATTTTTAATTTTAGCAATATCGAGTGCGGGTTTTCCAAATGCAACACCGTGCGCGGCCACATCCGCTGCGTCATCAATCACTTTTGCCACATGCAATAATGCTTTTGATGGAATACAACCGACATTCAAACACACACCACCAATGACATCGTAGCGTTCAATCAAAATCACTTTTTTGCCTAAATCCGCCGCGCGAAATGCAGCAGAATAACCACCAGGGCCACTGCCTAATACAACGACTTCGGCGTGCAAAGTATTACTCATGTTCAATTCCTCTTTTTAAATTTTCCGCTAAATACACTGCAAATCGCGCACCATCGGCACCATCAATCACACGATGATCATATGACAATGATAATGGCAGTATTAATCGCGGAACAAAATTATCTTTTTGATAAACCGATTTCATTACCGATTGCGATACACCTAAAATCGCGACTTCCGGCGCATTAATAATCGGTGTAAAAGCAGTACCACCAATGCCGCCCAAACTCGAAATCGAAAAACAACCGCCTTGCATATCGGTCATGGATAATTTTCCATCACGCGCTTTTTTACTCACTTCATCCAATTCTTTCGCTACTGTAAAAATATCTTTTTTGTCTGCATCGCGAATAACGGGCACCACTAATCCATTCGGTGTATCTACCGCAACGCCAATGTGAAAATATTTTTTAAGAATTAAATTGTCACCGTTCATATCTAGTGAAGCATTAAATTGCGGGAATTTTTTTAATGCCGCCACAACTGCTTTTATCATAAAAACCAGTGGCGTTAATTTAAATCCCTGTTTCGCCGCTTTTTCTTTATTGTCTTGGCGAAATTTTTCCAATGCCGTGATATCCGCTTCAATAAATTGCGTGACATGAGGAATGGAAACCCAATTGCGATGCAAATTCGCACCCGATATTTTTTTTATTTTGGATAGCGGTTGTAATTCAATTGCGCCAAATTTTGAAAAATCAATAATCGGTTGGGGTAATAAATTTAAACCACTGCCAGCGCCGCGCGATAAATAATTTTTAATATCATCTTTGGTGATACGATTTTTTTCGCCAGTGCCTTTGATTTTGGAGAGATCAATATCAAGTTCGTTGGCAATGCGGCGAATTGAGGGGCTGGCGTGTATGTTGGTGGAAGTGGGAGTTTGGAGTGGGAGATTTGAAGTGACACTTAATTTGGGCGAAGCCTCGGATTTTTCTCCCACTCCCACTCCCACTGGCTTCCCACTCACACGACAAATCACCGATCCTTCCGACACTTTATCGCCTACTTTTACCAAGACAGATTCAACAACACCGGCTTCTGATGACGGCACATCCATGCTGGCCTTATCCCCTTCCAGCGTAATTAAAGGCGTATCAATAGCGATTGTATCGCCTGCTTTAATTAATACGGCAATAACATCAACTTGATTGGCAGTGCCAATGTCAGGAATTTTAATTTCTTTGCTCACACTTCACACTCCCACTCACATTGTTATCGGCTCTGCTCTATCCGCATCAATATTTAATTTCTTTTGCGCGCTCAATAATGCATTTTTATCTATTTTTCCCGCTTCAAACAACGCATACAACGCCGTGTAAGCAATCATTTTCGCATCCACTTCAAAAAAATCACGCAATGCTTCACGTGTATCACTGCGACCAAAACCATCCGTGCCTAAAACATAGTACGGCGCGTGAATCGCCTCGCGAATTTGATTTGCATTAGATTTTAAATAATCGGTTGCAGCAATCACGGGTACAGAATTATTTTTAAAACAGGCTTCAACGTAACATAATTTTTTATTATCAGGATGTAGACGATTTTCGCGCGCAATACTTTCCATATCTTTTCGCAATTCATTAAAGCTGGTTGCACTCCAAATATCTGCAATCACTTTAAATTCTTTCTCCAGTATCGCCGCAGCCTTAATTACTTCATTTAAAATCGCGCCGGAGCCAAGTAACTTGATACTCCCATTCTCACTCCCACTAAAAAAATACATTCCCTTCAAAATTCCCACCTCAACTCCTTGCGGCATAGCCGGATGACGATAATTTTCATTCATCACGTTAATGTAATAAAACACATCTTCTTGTTTTTCAAACATGCGTTTCAAACCGTCATGAATAATAACCGCTAATTCATAGGAAAACGTGGGATCATACGACAAGCAATTCGGCACCATACCAAACATAATATAGTTATGACCATCTTGATGTTGCAGCCCTTCACCGGCTAATGTCGTGCGACCGGCGGTGCCGCCTAAAATAAATCCGCGTGCACGCATATCACCCGATGCCCACACCAAATCACCAAAACGCTGAAAACCAAACATGGAATAATAAATATAAAACGGAATCATCGGCACATGATTTGTCGAATAAGAAGTCGCAGCAGCAATCCACGCTGACATCGCCCCCGATTCAGAAATACCTTCTTGTAATAATTGCCCTTGTTGATCTTCGCGATAATACATTAATTGATTTTTATCTTCCGGTTGATATTGCTGACCTTCTGGCGCATAAATCCCAATTTGTCGAAATAATCCTTCCATACCAAACGTGCGTGATTCATCTGCCACAATCGGCACAATGCGATCTTTGATAGCCGAATCTTTTAATAACACCGATAAAATACGCACAAAAGCCATCGTGCTTGAAATTTCACGATCACCCAATCCATCCAACATACTTTGAAATGCGGATAATGCGGGTATGGTTAATTTTTCACATTGCGCATCACGCAACGGCAAAAATCCGCCTAAGTTTTCACGCTGCTTTTTCAAAAATTGCATCTCGAGTGAATTTTTTTCAGGGGTGTAATACTGTAATGCTTCAATTTCAGTGTCTGATAAATTCAACGCAAATCGTTCACGAAAATATTTTAAATCGTCAAGAGACATTTTTTTGGTTTGATGCGCAACATTTAATGCTTCGCCGCCTTTTCCCATGCCAAACCCTTTCACCGTTTGCGCTAAAATCACGGTCGGTTGATTTTCATGTGCGACTGCTTTTGCATACGCGGCATACACTTTTTGCGCGTCGTGTCCACCCACTAATAATTCTGTTTTTAATTGTTCGTCCGATAAATGCGACACCAACTCTACTAACTCAGAATATTTTCCAAAAAAGTGTTCGCGGAAATATTTGCCGTCATTCGCTGACATTTTTTGAAATTCACCGTCGACCAATTCATCGATGCGTTTTATTAATAATCCTGACTTATCTTTTTCAAATAAACTATCCCACCCCGATCCCCAAATCACTTTAATCACATTCCATCCGGCACCACGAAAAACACCTTCGTATTCTTGAATGATTTTGCCATTACCCCAAACCGGACCATCGAGTCGTTGCAAATTACCATTAATGACAAAAATTAAATTATCCAATTTTTCGCGCGCGGCGATATTCAACGCACCCAATGATTCTGGTTCACCCAATTCACCATCACCACAAAAAGCCCACACATGACGATCCGCCGTTGTAGCCAATCCGCGATTTTGCAAATATTTTAAAAAACTCGCTTGATAAATCGCCATCAATGGACCCAAACCCATTGATACGGTTGGAAATTGCCAAAACGTCGGCATCAACCACGGATGCGGATACGATGCGATTCCTTTGCGTGAAAACTCTTGGCGAAAACCATCAAGCTGTTCTTCCGAAAAACGACCTTCTAAAAATGCACGCGCATAAATTCCGGGTGAGGAATGCGCTTGAAAATAAATTAAATCACCGCCGTGATGTTGATTTTTTGCATGGAAAAAATAATGCAAACCAATTTCATACAAGGTGGCAATCGAACCATACGTGGCGATATGCCCGCCCAATTCAGCAGACACTTTTCCAGCGCGCATCACCATCGCAATGGCATTCCAGCGCATGTAATTGGTGAGTTTTTCAAAAACAACGCGATCTTCTGCAGGCATTCTTATTTCTTGCCCAGCAGGGATACTATTAATGTAAGGGGTGTTGATACTGGATGAGGTCAAGCCACGTTGACTGGCGTAATGCATTATCTCTGTTAATAAAAACTGAGCGCGTTCACTTCCTGAAAATTCGAGCACAGAATCCAAAGCCTCTTTCCATTCTTGCGTCTCCAACGGATCGACATCATGAATAGAACATTGCTTAGGATCACTCATTAAAAAATTCCTCGAGGCGCACATCAACACTGAAATAGACAATTCATTTCAGAAATTTCAACGCGGGAAAAGATAGCATGGATTAGTAAAAGCTACCAATAGTAATCAATGCCATGATCACCAACCAGATTAACAAGACGCGATGAGTAAGCGCTACCGCATCCGATTCAGACTTTTCAGCGGCTAACGCGATATTACCCCACGTTACGACCCACTCTTGATTGTCTGTAATTCCTTGGAATAACACCTTTACCCATTCTTTAAAAACAGCAGCAAAATTTCCAGCCAATGCAAAACTTAATCCCATTAGACGCACAGGCACCCAATCCAACACGCCTTGAGTCAACACAAAATATTTTTGATCTTGTGAATGCGAACGCAATGCGCATACCGCAACGTAAAGCGTCAAACCAACCGGTCCAAAAACAAAATACCAAAAAAGCGGCGCAAATAATTTTTGATAACTTTGTATAAAAACTTCGGAAGAGGATAATCCAGTGATTCCTGCTGTTTTTCGTAATCCAGCCATATCCGTGCAATACCATAATAAAACCAGACTTGCTATTAAATAACCCAGGTGGCCTAGTAAATGATAAATCAGGGTAAACAACAAACTAACCACAATCACAATTGGCAACACCAATGTTAAAACAGCAAACATGCCGTGTCCCTGGAACAGTTTCACGAATTGTTTACGCATCCATGAAACATAATGCGTCGCCCACTCTTTTTGGTAAGGCGTACTCGATAAACTCAAGAACCATTGTGCGCTCAAACAGATGAGAATGACGATGAAAGACATGTGTTACTCCTTAACTATCCTACTTCTACTCACAATCACATTAATATCATACCACTAATTTTATTGTGCTTGTGTTTTTGAAACGCGACGCCAAATAACCGTTTTACCAAATAAGGGAACACCCACATAACCATGCACTTTCAACAGAGTGCCATTATTAATTAACCGCATAGTAGCTTTATATATCTTACCATTGCGTGGATCCAAAATCGTGCCGCCACGACAAACAGTTGCATTACACGCCATATTTTGAATAATACGCAATCCGATAATAGGCTGATTTTTTCGATCATCTCTGCAAAGAATACAACGAAAAATTTTCTGTTCGGTGGGAACATCGTATGTTTTAACAATCTTCCCAATATAAAATCCATGCTGAGGTTGAATCGCAATAATCGAAGATGGTTTTTTACTTTTGCTATCTATGGTTTGCCAATATCCTGTGACTGATTGTGTATTCATTTCTACTTTCGCAAAAACAAAAGGTGAAAATAAAATTAAAAATACACTCATCCATGACAAATATTTTTGTAATTTTGATCGAATTAACATTTACTTCACTCCTTGGTTATCCAACAAATGTATTTTAAGCGAATTTATTATCAAAAATCCGAGAAATTTTATCATTAATTCCTCCAAACGCGATCAAAATACATCAAAAAGTATAAAAATCGATAAAAATTGATCAAAAAGTTTGATCTTGTTGATTTTCATTGTAAAATAAAACTGTCGTTTTTTTAAACTTTAATTAGGGAGAATTAGAATGCCAGCAAAAAAACGAAAAACAGCAAAAAAAGCAAAGCCTGCTAAAAAGGGTGGCGCTAAAAAACGTAAGACAGCAAAACGCAGAAAAACAGCTAAAAAAGCTGGTGCGAAAAAAACTGTTAGACGTAGAAAAAAAAGAGGTCGTCCAGCTAAAAAGAAATAATGTAGCTTAAGACTTTCGAAAGCCGTTATGTGTAACTCACTAACGGCTTTTTTATTTTATAGCCTTCGCCTGGTCTAATAATTCTCGCAACGTCATTGCAGACAACGCCCCCGATTCCGCATAAATCACCGCACGATTCTTAATGATCATTACAAAGGGAATAGAACGCACAGAAAATTCCTCTGCTAATTCTTTTTCGATTTCAACATTGACTGCCGCAAAATAAGCATCTGGATACTCTTTTGCAACCTCGTCCATCACTTTTGAAAACAACTTACAAGGCCCACACCATTCTGCCCAAAAATCAATTACCAGTATCGAATGTGATTCCAGTGTTTGATCAAAAGTGCTTGAAGTTAACACGTGAACTGACATAACTAAACTCCCTGTAAAAATTTCCCTACTTCAACAAACGCAATAGACTTTTCTGAACATCATCCAATGCACCCACACCACTTACTGAATAATATCGCGGCGCATCTGAATCTCCACTGGCTTCCCAATCACGATAATATTTTAACAGTGGTTGTGTTTGCTGATGATAAATTGCTAATCGCTTCCGAACGGTTTCTTCGCGATCATCTTCGCGCTGCATCAGTGGTTCACCCGTCACATCATCTACACCTAAAATTTTTGGCGGATTAAAAAGTGCGTGATACGTGCGACCAGACGGCGCGTGTGCCCAACGACCACTCATGCGCATAATAATTTCCTGATCAGGTACTTCAATATTAATCACATAGTTCAAATGAATATGGTTTTTTTTCAGCGAATCGGCTTGTGCAATCGTTCTGGGAAATCCGTCAAATAAAAATCCAGCCTGACAATCTGGCTTTGCGATTCGTTCTCTCACTAAATTAATAATAATATCATCTGAAACCAGTGATCCCGAATCCATGACTTGTTTTACTTTTTTTCCGAGTGGCGTTTCATCCCTGACCGCCGCACGCAACATATCGCCCGTTGAAATTTGAATAATACCCAAACTGGATACCAACATTTTCGCTTGCGTCCCTTTTCCCGCGCCCGGCGGTCCCAACAATATTAACCGTATCGCCAATGTCACACACTCCAAAAACCAAAAAGAGTAATTTTGCGTAATGTAACATGATCAGTTTCGCGGGTCATCACATCCAGAAATCTTTCCAATCACACTGCGAATACGACCCGTTCGTAAAACAATAATTTGCGCTGAGTCAGCTTGTTTGGTGCAAATGAAAAAACTGCCTTGTTGTCCGCGGGTGAATCCATTGGAACGAAAATGCAGCGCATCCGATTCACCCAATGTGCTCTTCCAATGAAGGTGATAACCTGCCGGCATCGCTGGAAACACACGAATCACCTGTTGATTTTTTTCATTCACAATCAATTGACCTTGCTGCCAATCCATATCACGCGCACAGAAGCGTGTCGTCGCGTGCGACGTCATCGCAACAAAACGCGCATCATGCACTGCACTTACCACCTGATTCACTAAACTCGTTAATTGATTTTTTTGCATGAAAAAACGATATGACAATATTATTGAAAAAAACAAGATGACCATAATGGCGATCACCACGATCAATTCCAACAATGAAAAACCGTTCTTATTCTGTTTTGCGATATAATGTCGGCCACACTCGCACTTGTTGGATGGTATTGCGTGAAACAGAAATCACCTCCATCGGATAACCCGCAATACGCGCGCACGTTTCCACTTTGGGAATACTTTCTAAATATTCGATAATCAATCCACTTAATGTGCGCGCATCACTCACCGGTAAACGCCAATTCGCCAATCGATTTAAATCACGAATACTGACACTGGCATCAATTAACACACTGCCTTCTTTTTCTACGCGAATTAACTGTTCTGCTTGCAACGCGCTCGTTGCAAAATCACCCGCAATTTCTTCCAGTAAATCACGCAATGTTAACATGCCTTGAATATCACCATATTCATCCACCACCAATCCCGCATATTGTTTCTCATGTTGGAAATTCAATAATTGTTGATGAAGCAATGCGCCCTCTGGAATAAAATAAACATCTTCAATTGCTGTTAACAGTGCGGCTTTATCAAAATGCGGATCAGATAATTTCACAAGCGCTGTGCGCAACGTTAACATTCCTGCAATCTGATCAATATGCTCATGATATAGTGGCACATGCGCATGCGTACTCTGCTTTAATCGCAATACAATCGTATTCCAATCCTGATCAAGATCAATACCGTAAATTTCATTTTTTGGCACCATCACTTCTTCAACGGTGATTTGCTGCAAATCCAGCACACGCGACAACATCGCTTGATATTGCGATGGTGTTCGCGCTGTTGCTTCGTGCACAATCGAACGCAGTTCATCGATGGATAATGTTTCTGTTTCACTGCGATCAGCATGTACGCCAAATAATCGCAACACCCCATTGGCAATGACATTCACGATCCACACAACAGGATAAAATAATCTTAACAACCAACTCAGTGGTCGCACCAACAGCAATACAATCGGTTGTGCATGCAATACCGCTAATGTTTTCGGTGCAATTTCCCCGAAAATTAATACGATTGCCGTTAACACAATCGCCGAAATAAATGCGCCCGTTTCACCAAACCATTTTACGGTTGCAATCGTAGCCACGGCGGATGCCAAAATTTCTGCAAACGTATTTCCCATTAATGTCACGCCCAACACGCGATCAGGACGCTCCAATAATTTCAACACACGTTGCGCACGCGTATTGGATTTTCGAGCCAAATGTCTGAGACGATAACGACTCGCGGCCATCATGCTTGTTTCAGCCGCCGAAAAAAATGCGGCTAAAATAATAAGGAAGATTAGGATTGTGATTAGCACACATACTCCGTGAGTTACCTGATTACTGATAACTTGATTGCCCTTATCCTAATATAACCCTATAATCGCCCAAAATCAGCGACAACAGGGTATTAATTATGTTTAGCCAATTAACCGAACGTCTCTCCACTAGCCTGCAAAAATTGCGCGGCGTAAAACAATTTTCTGAGAGCAACATTCAAGAAGCGATTGCAGACATTCGCAAAGCGTTAATTGAAGCCGATGTGGCATTACCCGTTGTAAAAACATTTATTGATGCGGTAACACAAAAAGCCATCGGACAAACGATTGTGAAACAAGTGCGCGCAACCGATGCGTTTATCAAATTAGTGCAAGATGAATTAATTCATGTGCTCGGCGATGAATCGAGTGACATTAATTTACGCGCACAAAAACCCGTGATTATTGTAATGGCGGGTTTGCAAGGATCCGGTAAAACAACCACCACCGCCAAACTCGCACATTATTTATCTGCGACACATAAAAAATCGGTGATGGTGACCTCAACCGATATTTATCGTCCTGCTGCGCTAGAACAATTAGCAACCTTGGCAAAACAAATTAATGTCACGCATTTTCCATCAACCACACAAGACAAACCACTGGATATTGTTAGAAACGCAATAGATCAAGCAAAAAAACAATTTTTAGATATTGTCATTATTGATACCGCGGGTCGTTTGCATATTGATGATGACATGATGCACGAAATCGCTGAGATCAACCGCATTGCACAACCCACTGAAACATTATTAGTAGTGGACAGCATGAGTGGACAAGATGCGGCGAATGTTGCAAAAACATTTAATGAAAAATTGGAACTCACGGGTGTTATTTTAACAAAAACCGATGGTGATGCGCGCGGCGGTGCTGCCTTATCCATGCGTATTATCACCGGAAAACCCATTAAATTTGTCGGTACTGGCGAAAAAATAGAGGGGTTGTCGGCATTTCATCCCGATCGCGTTGCCTCACACATTTTAGGCATGGGCGATATTGTCAGCTTGGTCGAATCCGTTAAAGAAAAAGTCGACAAAAAAGAGGCGGATAAAATTGCGAAAAAATTACAATCCGGAAAACGATTTGATTTTAACGATTTTCTCGCACAATTAAACCAAATGAAAAAAATGGGTAGCATGCAATCCATTCTCGACAAAATGCCGGGCTTTGCAAAAATCCCTAAAAATGCGGCAGAAATGATGGATGATAAAGTGATTGTAAAAATGGAAGCTATTATTTTATCGATGACAGCAAAAGAGCGCCGTTTTCCAGCGCTCATTAACGGTTCACGCAAACAGCGTATTGCAAAAGGATCAGGCACCGCTATGCAAGACATCGGAAAATTATTAAAACAATTTACGCAAATGCAAAAAATGTTAAAGCGATTTGGCGGCAATAAAATGGAAAAACAAATGCGTCAACTCGAGCAGTACAAAGATCGACTACCGCCCGAGTTGCTATCGTCATTTTCAGATAAATTGAAATAGTCACAGCCGTCGTCGATGTAACATTTTCAATTTTCTGTACATAATGAACCTGTACGAAAAAGAATACTTCACAGACAACAAAATTTTCCGTAGAATGTCGAACCTACTAATGTCAAGATGCATTTCAAAGAGGAATTTTAAGAATGGTTGTTATTCGTTTAGCACGAGCTGGAGCAACAAAGTCTCCTTTTTATCACGTTGTCGTTGCCGATTCACGCAAAGCGCGTGGCGGTCGTTTTATCGAGCGTTTAGGCTTTTATAATCCCATGGCACGCGGTTCTGAAACCACATTGCAATTAAATCAGGAACGCATTGCGTATTGGACAGGCCAAGGTGCTCAACCTTCAGCACGCGTCACTTTAATGCTCAAAACAGCGCAAAAAGACAAGGCCATTAACAAAGCTGCTCCAACAAAAGCAGAATTGAAAACAGCACAAATCGCAGCGTCTCGACAAGCAGCAAAAGTAAAAGCGAAGGCAGAGGCAGAAACTGCCACAGCTGCTGAACCGGAAGCTGCTGAGAAATCAGAGTAACGCACATCATTACGCTTGGTCGCATCGGCGATGCGTACGGCATCAAAGGGTGGTCGCATGTATTTTCCTTCACACAACCACCCGATCGTATTTTTCAATACTCGCACTGGCAAATTCAAGCGTATCAAAAACGGGATGCCACTTGGCGCACCATTGAAATTGAATTTCACAAACCACATGGCAATGCTTTTGTTGTCAAAATAAAAGGATGTGAGGATCGCGATCAAGCATTGCTACTTAAAAATCACACCATCGCTGTTGAACGCACTGATTTGCCCGCGCTAGAAAAAAATGAATATTATTGGGATGATCTCATTGGTTTATCAGTCATCAACACACAAGGTAAATCTTTTGGCGTGGTTGATCATTTTTTTGAAACGAGCGCCAATGATGTGATCATAACTAAAGGCACAAAAACACATTACATACCGTATATCAAACAAGTCATAAAATCGGTAGATTTAGAAAAGAAACTCATTATTGTCGAATGGGAAGGCATTGAGTAATTTTTTTTAAGGAACTATTTTATGAAAAAAGAAATCGTCAAACAACTACACCACGCATTTGAAAGCATCACACAACAAGACAAAACAGTTGAATTTTGGTACGCACGCGATTTACAAAAATTATTACATTACGAAAAATGGGATAATTTTTTAAAAGTAATTGAGAAAGCAAAAAGTGCGTGTTTATACTCAAAAAATAGGGTTTCAGACCATTTTGCCGATATCAGCAAAATGGTCATGTTGGGTTCCGGAAGTCAGCGAAAAATTGATGATATCAAACTCACTCGCTACGCTTGCTATCTAATCGCGCAAAATGGCGATCCCACAAAAACTGAAATTGCATTTGCACAAACTTATTTTGCAGTACAAACACGAAAGCAAGAAATTATAGAAAAAAGACTTGCTGAAATCGAACGGCTACAAGCAAGAGAAAAACTATCTCAGTCAGAAAAATTATTATCGGGCGTTATTTTCAAGCGTGATGTTGATGGTGCAGGATTTGCGAGCATTCGCAGCAAAGGTGATAAAGCATTATTTGGCGGTTTTTCAACACAACAAATGAAGCATAAATTCTCAATTCCAGACAACAGAGCACTTGCTGACTTTCTCCCCACCATCACAATCAAAGCAAAAGATTTTGCAAATGAAATCACAACGTTTAATACCACCCGCGATAATTTACAAGGCGAAATTTCAATCACCAAAGAGCATGTAAAAAACAATACCGATGTACGCAATCTACTGGCACGAAAAAATATTTATCCTGAAAAATTACCTGCGGCAGAAGATGTCAAAAAAGTCAGCAGAAAAATAAAATCTGAGCGAAAAGAATTGGGTAAAATTCGAGATTAACTATGCGCTTCGACATTATCACTTTATTTCCAAATATGTTTGATGCATTAAAAAGCGGCATCACAGGTCGTGCACTCTTGCAAAAAATAATTGAAATAAAATGCTGGAATCCGCGTGATTTTACAACCGATCCCAATAAACGTATCGATGACCGGCCTTACGGTGGCGGACCCGGCATGGTCATGGAATATCAACCGCTTCATAATGCAATAATGGCTGCGCGCGCAGATCACCCAACACCTGCCACAGTCATTTATTTATCGCCACAGGGGAAATGTTTAACACAACACACTTTTCAAAAACAGGCAAAAAACACGGAAAAAAGGCTGATTTTAATCGCGGGACGTTATGAAGGAATTGATGAACGCGTCATTTTAAAAGACGTTGATGAAGAATGGTCTATTGGAGATTATGTAGTAACCGGCGGTGAATTGCCTGCCATGATAGTGATCGATGCCATCACACGTTTATTACCCAACGCATTAGGCGATGCAACTTCTTCCGAGCAAGATTCATTTGAAAATAATTTGCTGGATTATCCACATTACACACGCCCCGACACCATCGACGGCCTTGATGTACCAACGGTACTGCAAAGCGGCGATCATGCAGCGATTAAAACTTGGCGACAAAAAGAATCTCTCGGAAAGACTTGGCAAAAACGTCCCGATTTGTTAAAAAGACGGATTCTAAGTAATGATGAAAGAAAATTGCTGCAATTATTCATCGATGAAACTATACTGGGCGGCAATCATTCCTAAAGATTTTGAGGACAGCAACATGGGTAAGTTAATTCAAGCCATTGAAACCGCGCAAATGAAAGATAAAAAAATCCCTGACTTCGCAGCAGGTGATGCCGTTATTGTTCAAATCAAAGTAAAAGAAGGTGATCGTGAACGATTGCAAGCGTTTGAAGGCGATGTGATTGCCGTTCGTAATCGCGGTTTAAATTCTGCTTTCACCGTTCGCAAAATTTCACACGGCGAAGGAGTTGAACGTGTATTCCAAACTTACAGTCCATTGGTTCACGGTATCCAAGTTGTTCGTCGTGGTCATGTTTGTCGCGCGAAATTATATTATTTACGCGATCTTCAAGGCAGAAAAGCACGCATCAAAGAAAAAATCGACGCTGAATCGAAATAGACAGTTGAACTGCGCGTCAGAAACACGCGCAACAGCCAGTGCGCAATGATAATAAAACCCCTCTGTCTCAAAAAAGACGCCGAACGTCGTATCAAAGCAGGTCATCTGTGGATTTTCAGCAACGACATTGATTCGGCACAATCACCCTTGCGACATTATTCCACTGGCGAGTTGATTTCAATCGAAACCGCTTTTGGAAAACCAATCGCTATTGGCTACATTAATCCACACTGTTTATTATGCATTCGCATTTTATCTCTTAATACTCAGGACAAAATCAACACAGAATTTTTTGTCGAAAAAATCAAAACAGCGCTTGCAAAACGCGAACTGATTTTTCCAGAAAAATATTATCGTGCTGTTTTTGGTGAAAGCGATCGATTGCCCGGCGTTGTGATTGATCAATTCAATGACATCATTGTTATTCAAATCAATACCGCCGGCATGGAAAACTTAAAATCATTTTTAATTTCAGCGGCACAAACTGTTTTTTCACCCAAAACCATGGTGCTCAAATGTGATAGTTCAGAGCGTAAAATAGAAGGATTGGAAAATTATTGTGAGATTGTGGGTGACCCACTACCTTCTGAAATCACACTGACAGAAAATAATTGCACGTACATTATTTCACTGACTAAGGGGCAAAAAACAGGATGGTTTTTCGATCATCGTTTTAATCGCGCACTTATTGCGTCGTATTGCCAAAATAAACGTGTTTTAGATGTATTCAGTTATTGCGGCGCGTTTTCCATTCTTTGCGCGAAAAAAGGTGCTGCTGAAGTGACGGCAATTGATCGATCTGCTTCAGCGCTCGAAAAATTAAAAATCAATGCGACAGTAAATTCACTCACTACCATCAAAACAATGTGTGGTGATGCGCTTGAATTAATGCAAAGCTTACAAAGACAAGCAGAAAAATTCGATGTGATTATTCTTGATCCACCCGCTTTAATAAAAAGAAAAAAAGACAGCAAGGCAGGCGAAAGTTGGTATCAAAAATTAAATGAAGCCGCATTAGTGTTATTAAACACAAATGGAGTTTTATTATCGGCGTCTTGTTCGATGCACTTATCATCCGACAATTTATTAAATATTATTCGCCGCGCGGGAATCCATACTAAAAAAGAAATATCCATTTTGGAGCAATGTCATCAAGGCCCCGATCACCCGATTCACCCTGCGATTGCAGAAACCAATTATTTAAAGGGATTTATAGTCAATGTCATTTCTGTGGCAGAAAAAATCCAATCACACCCGCAACAATTAATGACACAGGCACCACACTCACCGCCCACTCAAAATGATTCGGCATAGACAAATGTGTTATTAAAAATCCAATAAAAGGCTGCAAAATGGGCGCAAAAACAACGCAAAGCATGTTGGTAAAACCAATACACGTCGCGCGATTTTCTGGTGATGATAAATCATTTGCGATTGCAAATGTTAATACGTAACTGCTTGCGCACACACCCGTCAAAAATAATAGGAGCGCTGTGATTGATAATGATAACTGCGTATCAAAAATAATAATAAATAAAAGTAATGACGCGCAAAATGCATTAAAAATCATGATGCATCTACGCCAATGTGTTCTGCCATCCACCCATCCAATGATCGGGCCACCAATCGCGATACCCCCATACAATGCACACGCAATCAGCGTCGCATTCACCAAATCAATATGACGCGATGTTTCAAAAAAAGGAATGGCCCATAACGCAATAAATACCGTCACAATACCAAACATCAAACCAGAATAAGTGCCATTCACCCAAACAAGGGAATTACACAGTATCGGCTTAAAATTTTCACGTAAAGAAAAATGATCAACATTAACACGAGATGATTTTTTCCGAGGTGAATTACGCACAATAGAATATAAAAATACAGACAATATCGCAGCAATAATGCCCGCAATCATCATACAATTGCGCCAGCCGGTTTTTTCAATAAAATGCGCTAACCAAAAATTTCCAATGATAGCGCCAATCACACCTGCCGTCTCAACAACCGCCGCCATAAAAGCAAATTGTCTTTTGGGAAACCAGATTGAAATAATATTTAAACATCCCACGAAAGCAAAAGCAGAACCGCCGCCCATTAATACACGACCCAACAATGCCATCGCAACAGATGATGCGCTCGAAAAAATAAAACTACCCAAACACACAACCAATGCACCTGCACTTAAGATTCCACGCGGGCCATAACGATCCATCAACATACCGGCGGGTGTTTGCAACAGCACATAGATATAGTAATAACTGCTTGCTAATATGCCGCCACCAAAAGCGGTCAGCGCAAAACTTTTCATCAACCCATTGATCACTTCACCTGATGATAATTGCAAGAAAAACTGAAATAGCACAAACAGTGCAGCCACAAACCAAACAGACCATGCCAAGCGCATGCGTTTTTTACGGGCATTTTTTAATGCGCCCGATTGCCACGTAAATCGCGGTAATTCGTGGTCAGAATGTGAAATGGTATTTTGGGTCATTTCGCTGCTCAAGAAAAAAGAGTGAGTATGGATGTGAGTCGAAGTAAAATATAATATATTATTGCGAAAGCCAAGATTTTAGTGGGAGCAGAAGAAAATCCATGATCACAAAACTCAATAGTTTTTCAACATTGCGATTTTCAGGTGCAAAAACACCAGAATTTTTACAGGGACAATTAACCTGTGACATGCGTGAACTAAATCAACACAGCGCCTATTCTCTTGCGGCAGTGTGCGATCATCGCGGCCGCATGCTTGCGAATTTTTGGGTAATCAATTGGCATCATGATTTTTTATTTATTTTACCAAGAAGTGTATGTGAGATTGTCAAAAATCATTTACAAAAATATGCGGTATTTTCAAAAGTGAGTATTGTACAAGATGATCAATTTTTTATTGCTGAAATGGGAAGTGGGAGTGAGAGTACAAGCGACTCTGTTTCTATTTTACTACCCAGCAAAAAGAGACATTTAATTATTTCCGATCATACTCTATTTCCAGAGGTGAAAATAAATATTGATGAAACCGAGTGGCAAAAAAATAATATTGCTGATCGGTTTTGCATTTTGCATTCTGAAACCAGCTTATTATTCACCCCTCAAATGATTCACTTAGAAAAATTAGGTGGTGTGAATTTTACAAAAGGCTGTTACGTCGGACAAGAAATTGTTGCGCGCACTGAATATCTTGGAAAATCAAAGCGTCATCTACAGCGATTCCAACAACAAAGTGATCACCCCTTAAACCGGGGAGATGAATTGAAAAATAAAAAAAATGAATCAGTCGGTGTGATCGTTGAATGGGTTAAGCTCACTGAAAACGAATATGATATCTTAGCGGTGGTTCAAACATGAAAACAAAACTCATTTTTACTGTAATAGCTTGTGCAGGAATAACGTTAACTGCTTTTGCTAGCATGGACAGTCTTTGCGACACACTCAGAAAAGAATGTGCGGCCAAAAAAATATCTCCGAAGGTATGCGAAATAAAAATGGCAAGCTGTCGTTATCAATTAAAGAAAAAAAATGATCAAACACAAAAAATTTCACCCAACCAATAAACACTATATTTTCTGTCTCAATAGCGGAAACAAAATTACATCGCGAATGGAGGCGCAATCAGCAAACAACATCACGAGTCGATCAATACCAATGCCTTCGCCTGCCGTTGGTGGTAATCCATATTCCAACGCATTAATGTAATCTTGATCAAATGGCATTGCTTCATGATCACCCGCATCACGCGCCTTCAATTGCGCATGAAAACGATTTGCTTGATCTTCAGGATCATTTAATTCTGAAAATCCATTTGCAATTTCTTGTCCACCACAGAAAAATTCAAAACGATCAGTGATAAATGGATTTTTATCATTCGCACGCGCCAGTGGTGATACTTCCGCAGGATAGTCTGTAATAAAGGTGGGTTGCTTTAATTCACGTTCAACCCATTTTTCAAATAAAGCTAATTGCACCGCACCCAATTGCATGGTTGGTAATAAATCAATTTTAAATTGTTGTGCCAATTTTTTCGCAGCATCTAAATTATCTAATTGTTTTTCGGTAATGTCGGGCTGTTTTTGCATAATCGATTCTTTCATTGTCATGCGCGCAAAGGGTTTTGAAAAATCAATTTGTGTTCCTTGATAAGTCAGGTGCGCTTGACCCAATACATTTTCTGCCAATTGACAAAATAATTTTTCCGTTAAATCCATTAAATCATGATACGTTGCATACGCTTGATAAAATTCCAACATCGTAAATTCAGGATTATGGCGCGTTGAGATACCTTCATTACGAAAATTACGATTAATTTCATATACTTTTTCAAATCCACCAACAACCAATCTTTTTAAATATAATTCCGGCGCGATACGCAAAAATAATTCCATGTCCATCGCATTGTGATGCGTTTTGAACGGTTTTGCTATTGCCCCACCTGCTTGCACTTGCATCATCGGTGTTTCCACTTCCACAAAATGATGCGCATCTAAAAAGCGGCGAATTTCTGCAACCATTTTCGAGCGAATGTGAAAAATACGACGCGCGTCCTCATTAACCATTAAATCAACATAACGTTGACGAAAACGTTGTTCTTGATCAGCCAAACCATGATATTTGTCGGGCAATGGACGAAGCGCTTTCGTTAATATTCTTAATTGATCCACTTTAATCGACAATTCATTGGTTTTTGTTTTAAAAATAATACCGCTTGCACCCACAATATCGCCCAAATCCCAGTGTTTAAATTGTTCATAAATACCTTCAGGCAAATGATCGCGTGCAATATACAATTGTATTTTTCCAGACATATCTTGCAAATGAACAAACGAAGCTTTTCCCATGACACGTCTTGTCATCATGCGACCCGCCACAGTCACTCGAATATTTTTTTCAACCAACGCATCATGATCAAACAGGTCGTAATTTTGATGGATATCTTGCGCCAATGTGTCGCGTACAAAATCATTGGGATAAGCAATCCCCCGCGCACGCATTTCTTTTAATTTTGATTTGCGCTGATTAATCTGTTCGTTTTCGTCAAGTTGATTTTCTGGCGCTGGATTTTCTGACGTATTTTTTTCACTCACGAGGATTTCCTTAATCTGACTCGAAAAACATGGCATTAATCTTAGAAGATAGAGAATATAGACACAAGTTAATATTGCCGGCGCGTCTCTTCTACAAGCGACGTAAAACGACTCACCACCGCCATCGTCATGCGCGAAATGCACACCAATTTCTGCGCTTCATTTTCAATCTTAATTTCCCACACTTGTGTTTTATTGCCTAAATGCAGTGGTTTTGCGATTGCTGTCACCATACCAGACAATGCGGGTCGCACATGATTGGCATTAATATCTAATCCAACACAGTAACAAATCTTTTGATCAACACAATAATTCGCGGCGGTGCTGGCAACCGTTTCTGCCAATGCCGCCGAAACACCTCCATTTAAGAATCCGAGCGGTTGCTTTGTGGTGTAATCAACCGGCAATGTTGCTGTTAAATAGTCATCGCCGATTTCTGTAAATTGAATTCCAATAAATTCTGCAAAAGTGTTTTTAGCGCGCTCTGTAAGCAATTGCTGTGTGATGGGCATTTTCCAAATTGACATAAGTTTAGTTATCCATTATCCAGGTATCCGTTATCAAGATATTATCACTGATAATCTACACTAATCACTCGCACTGATAAAACTTATCCGCTTGACAACATTCCTTAAAATGCCTAACGTTGACTCATTAATAAAAATCAATGGATGAGCACTGAGATGCAAAAAAAATCAAGGGATTTATTTCAATTTTCAAAACCCCCTAAACAACAACCCGCCGTTATTCCCGTTTTTTTCGCAACTGAAATGTGGGAAAGATTCGGTTGGTATATGATACAAGCATTATTAGTTCTATACATGACCAGTCACTTATTTGGTTTTTCTGATTCCAAAAGTTACGCTATTTTAGGTGCATTCTCTGCCATTTCATATATCACGCCCATTTTTGGCGGATACATCGCTAGTCGCATTTTAGATTTCGAACATGCTGTCACTCTTGGCGGTTTTTTATTGGCTATTGGATATGCATTTTTATCGCTGCCCCATGAAAATTTTTTCTATATCGCACTTGCCATTGTTTCCATCGGAAATGGATTTTTCAAACCCAATATTTCAAGTTACTTGGGTGATTTTTATCATGGCAATGATCCTTTTCGCGAAAAGGGATACACGATTTTTTACATTGGAATTAATATCGGCGTATTGCTATCAACAGGTACATCCGGATTTTTAGTGCGTTATTTTGGATGGCACATTCCTTTTCTCATCGCAAGCATTGGTCTGTTAGTCGGAACCGCTACGTTTGTCTTTGGGTTGTATTATCTCAGGAATGTGAATAGTTACCATCGAATCAAACCCTGCATTGCCAACAAAAATCCTTGGGCAATTACACTGGTTTATTTAAGTATTTTCGCTCTCACATTTTTATCATATGAAATTATTTGTCATCGTGCATTTGCAAATGAATTAATGCTGGGCGGTGGCTGCGCTATTTTCATTGCGTTATTTGTCTATGCATTTCGTCATGATATTGCTGCGCGCAACAAAATGCTTGCTTGCATTGTTCTCACGATCGTTTCAATTATTTTCTGGGCGCTTTACATGCAAATGTTTTTCTCAATGAATTTATTCATTGAACGCGCCGTGGGACGACATATTTTTGATTTTGTTTTACCAACACCTTTATTTCTCAGCTTGGAATCTGTTTTTATTATTTTACTGGGTGCTTATTTTGCACATTTGTGGGAAAGACTATCAAAGAAAAATAAAAACCCGAGCATCCCACTCAAATTTGCATTGTCATTGTTCGCATTAATGATCGCGTTTATTATTGCTTTTTGCGGGACAAAATACACCACTGCTGTTGGCACAACCAACATGATGTTTATTATCAGCGCGTATTTATTTATTACTATTGGTGAACTCTTGCTGTCACCTGTTGGATTGGCGATGGTAACGATATTGGTGCCACAAGAACTGACTGGATTAATGATGGGCGTTTGGTTTGTTGCGTTGGGATTAGGTGAAAAACTGGCTGGCGTGATTGCCAATTACGCCGCTATTCCAAAACACATTAATGCGCTTCCAACGATAGATCAAATTTATGGTCACGCATTTTTTCACTACGCATTGCTTGCATTGATCTGCGGTGCAGTGTGTTTGGTTTGCGTTCCATTTTTAAATAAATTAATTGGTGATCACAATATCCAATAAATCACAATCATATTGCTATGCTTGCTTCAGTGTGGCCACAATAAATTTATCCAAATCTCCATCCAACACTTTTTGTGTATCCGTTCGTTCAACACCGGTACGCAAATCTTTAATACGTGATTGATCAAGTACGTAAGAACGAATTTGACTGCCCCAACTGATATCCATTTTACTATCTTCAATCGCATCTTGTTTTTCACGCTTTTTTTGCATTTCCAATTCATACAATTTTGCACGCAATTGTTTTAATGCGCTCGCACGATTTTTATGTTGTGAACGTTCACTCTGACACTGCACCACGGTATTCGTTGGAATGTGTGTCATGCGAATCGCTGAATCAGTTTTATTGACGTGTTGACCACCTGCACCTGACGCACGAAATGTATCAACACGCACATCAGCCATATTAATTTCAATTTGAATATCATCATTAATTTCAGGAGAAATAAAAACAGAAGCAAAAGACGTGTGACGACGATTACCTGAATCAAATGGTGATTTACGCACCAATCGATGCACGCCCGTTTCTGTTCTCAACCAACCAAACGCGTACTCACCTTCCACATACACTACTGCATTTTTTATTCCCGCCACTTCACCAGCGGAAATGGATTCAATCGTTGCGCGAAAACCATGTTGAGTACACCAACGTAAGTACATACGCAATAACATCTCCGCCCAATCTTGCGCTTCCGTGCCGCCTGAACCCGATTGAATTTCAAGATACGCATTGTTTGGATCCATCTCACCCGAAAACATACGACGAAATTCAATGCGCTCAACATGCATTGTGATATCCGCCACATCATTTTTTATTTCTTGAAGTAATGGCTCATCATTTTCTGATTTCGCAATATCGAGCAATTCACTCGCATCGGATAATCGCGATGCAATGGTATCAAGACCTTCTACAATCGATTCTAATTCAGATCGCTCTTTACCTAATTCTTGCGCTTTTTCAGGTGTTTTCCAAATATCAGGGTTTTCTAATTCACGACGCACTTCCAGCAAACGAATTCTTTTTGACTCAACGTCAAAGAACCCTCCGAAGGGTTTCAACTCGATCACTTACATTTTTCATTGTTTCGAGTAGCGGGTTAATTTCAATTGCCATACAAACCTCACATAATACTGTTCTCACATTCTACGTGATCACATCCAACATTGCATCACGTTACCATCTCCGGACACGCTCCGTTCATTCGTATCCGATAAACTCAACGTACCGCAATGCAAATCACGTTTTTTCTGTGCACCGGTCGGTATTATCTGAAGTTGATAATGTGACTGAGTCGCTGACGTAATTTGTAACTGGTACGGCAATCCACTCATTACATTTTCAGCGTGTAACGCAGTGAATGTTGCACCACGATAACTTGCATGTTGACTAAAATACTTTTCCATGCGAACCGCACATTGCATTAACGCAATTTCAGCACGATTTCGCTCTGCTTTTACTTGGTGATCGCTGTACAGGGGGTATGAAATAGCAATCAGAATTGCACTGATCGCGATTGCCAACATTAACTCAATTAATGTAAAACCGGCTTCTTTTAGCATATTTTTATCACATTGCTTGTATTTTTTAGTACGGAAAAAGTAGTATTAATTGCAATGCAATTCAAGACAATACCGTATTTTTTAGACTAAAAACTGCTTGCGATTTCAAGAAAGTTGGGTATGATGACAAGCTTCTTGATTTGTTTTCTGGGTCGCGAGCATCAGTCGGGTTTTTTGCGAGCAAGTACAGCAAAAAACGGGTAACACGATGTTACCCTGGGTGCAATAACGACAAAGACAAATGCAGTACAAGGATGTACGAGATACGTTGTATGAGTTCCGGGTCGTTAGCTCAGTCGGTAGAGCAGCGGACTTTTAATCCGTTGGTCGACAGTTCAAATCTGTCACGACCCAAATAAAAAAGGCCTCTCGCAGAGAGGTTTTTTTATTTAGATAGCTCAGATTTGAACATTTGTTCGAAAAATTTTCAGGATAGAAAATTTTTCATGCTGCGCAGCAGCACCCGAAGGGCGAACACACAGGATGTGTGTGAGTAAATCTATCATCACGACCCAATAATTTCTCTTTGGGAATTCAAATAGCTACTGCAAAATTTTCAAATCGATTTTTTTCATTCATCTCCACATGTAGGGAATTTGTCACGTAAATTCGATTCGCTGCAGTTCGCAAATGTGAACTGGATAAATGCGCATATCGCAGCACCATTGCTAAATTCGACCAGCCTCCAAGTAATTGCAATTCTTGTAAGCTCGTTCCATTTCCATTTAAACGTTTCGTTTAAAGTTTTATACCCAACTCGCTGGTTCGTTCCATATAACCTCCTTTTTTGCGAAAAAGATGGCTCTATGCAGATCAGTATGGGTACGTATCTCGTCATCCCGCGGCGAAGTCCGCGGGATGACGGACTACAATGCTAAAGTTGATAAAAAAGCATTCTCACTTAACTTGATGACGATTGATATACAGCAGATTGGAATTTATACCCACACTGATCTGCATAGAGCCAAAAAGATTATATGTTTTTAATTACTTATCAGCGAGTTACTGGAGATGAAAAATGCTGCATAATAAGCCATGAAATTAAATTCTATGGGTTAAACCTGTCGAGTTTGAGTATAAAATAAGGAAAATGAAAATGGCACGTTCAAAAAAAGCAAAAACAAAAGCTGTTAAACCAGTGAAAAAAGGTACGTCAAAATCCGTAGTAAAAAAAATGAAGAAACCTGCAAAAATAGCTAAAAAGCTTGTTAAAAAATCTAAAAAAGTATTAGCTCAACCCAAAGGCTATCACAATGCTACACCTTACTTGGTTGTTAACGATGCTGAAAAAGCGCTCACTTTTTATCAAAAGGCATTCGGTGCAAAACAAACAGTTCGTATAAACAGACCTGATGGAAAAATTGCGCATGCTGAATTCAAAATAGGTGATTCTAAATTTATGTTGGGTGAGCCTTGTCCTGTTAAAGGCGGTAAAACACCGAAAGATTGTGGTGGCTCACCTATGAGCATTTATTTGTATGTTAAAAATGTTGATGCAACTTTAAAAGCGTGTGAATCTGTCGGTGGTAAAATTATCCGTCCTGCTGAAAATATGTTTTATGGTGATCGCAATGCGATGATCGAAGATATCTCAGGGTATTCATGGTGTATTGCAACACATGTTGAAGATGTTACACCCGCACAATTAAAAAAACGTGCGGCGGCATTATTTGGCAATAAAAAATAATAAGTTTTAAAATATTTATAGGCGCTTTTTAAGCGCCTATTTTTTAACGGATTTAAAATAATCTCAAACATTATCAGGAGGGTAGATGAAAATCACCAGCAACGTTTTTGAACATGAAAAAATAATACCTTCAAAGTATACGTGCGATGGTTCGGATATTTCGCCATCATTAGCGTGGGATGGGGTACCCGATAATACGAAATCATTTGTTTTAATTGTTGATGACCCTGATGCACCGCATGGCACATGGGACCATTGGATATTATTTAATATGCCAAGCAGCGTTCGCCAATTACCCGAAAATATTTCTACACTGCCGGAAGGGTCACAAGAGGGAAAAAACAGTTGGGGTAAAACAGGGTATGGCGGACCTTGTCCTCCTTCTGGCGTACATCGTTATTTTTTTAAACTCTACGCACTTGATACTGTTTTGACACTCAACAATGGTGCAACTAAAACTGAAATTATACATGCGATGAAAAATCATGTGATCACAGAAGCAGAATTGCTTGGAAAATATGAACGAATTAAAAAATAACGAGTGATAAAATAAAAAGTGAATAATTCTAATCTAAAAATTCCTGATATTTTAAAAAATAATATTATTTTATTATATGGCAATGTTGGATCACAATGGCTTCAAAATTTACCACAATTTATTTCGTATTATGAAAAGCTATGGGAATTTAAAGCAGGCGATTGCTTTTCAGACGCGCAGTTCAATATTGTTTTGAATGCTAAAAAACAGGATGGTGAACAAGTTGTTTTTAAATGTTGCGTTCCAAATAAAGAATTCAAAACAGAAGTAAAATCATTAGAGCATTTTAATGGCATTGGCGCTGTTAAATTATTAAAAAGTGACATTGAAAATGGCGCAATGTTAATTGAAAAAATTAATCCTGGCACATTACTCGAAAAATGTGCGTTATCCGTTGAAGAAGAAACGTTGTTGGCAGTATCGGTATATAAAAAACTGCATAAGCCAATCGAAAAAATGGAAGTCTTCCCAACGCTGACTGATTGGTTTGAAGGATTTGACCAACGCCTCACTAAAAAATTTGGTGGGACGCCAGGACCATTTTCGAAAAAAATAGTTGAAAAATCAGCATTCTTAAGTCATGAGTTATTAACATCACAAACCAACACCGTTTTGCTGCATGGTGATTTACATTATGCGAATTTATTGCTTTCAAATAAGGGTTATGTCGTCGCGATTGACAGCAAAGGGGTCGTCGGTGAATCAGAATTTGAAATTCCACTGCCTCGCGTAACAAATCCCATTACAAAAAAAGAATTATTGTATCGACTCGATTGTTTTATTGAACAATCACAGTTTGATAAAAAACGTATTTACAGTTGGGTTTTTTGTAAAGCCGTATTGGCTGCATGGTGGACTGTGGAAGATGCTGGGGCTGCTAGTGAGTTTACTCAGAAATTTTTAAACGTCGCTGAAATTACGCAAAATTTTTTATAAAACGCTTGACCCTATTGTTAGACGATACTTTATCTTGTGTCTCGTGAGGATAAACGACAATGAAACAATGGTACGTGAAAGAATTAAGTCAATTAACGAAAGTGACGGTGCAAACACTGCATCATTACGATCATATTGGTTTATTAAAACCTTCTGTACGTTTGGACAATAATTATCGTTTGTACTCAGAAAAAGACTTATTAAAATTGCAGCAGATAATCGCATTAAAATTTTTTGGCTTTGAGTTGTCGCAAATTAAAAAATTGCTCGATGAAGATGTCGATATGATTGACCACTTTACGGTTCAATCTGTTTTTCTAGAAGAAAAAGCGAATGCCTTAATAGCAGCGAATCAAGCCTTAAAAAATATTTTATCTGAATGTCATCAAAATAAGTCAATTGCGTGGGAATCTATTATTCAAACCATCGAGGCATATCGTATGACACAACAATTAGAAAAAACGTGGGCAGAAAAAGTATTATCAGCGGATGAATTAAAACAGTGGGCAAGCTTCCAACGTGAATTGGCATCGCGTTCACATGAAAAAGAATCATTTGAAAAGAATTGGCGTGATTTGGTATCCAAAATCAATGCGAATTTAAAAAATGATCCATCCAGTGAAATTGCCATCTCACTTGCAAAGCAATGTATGGAAATGGTCAATTCATTGTATGGTGATAAATATAAACAATTACAGCACGTGGTATGGGAAAAAGGCTTTAAAGGTGGGAATATTGGCGGTGAACATGGGCTGTCCAATGAAGCAGTAGCGTGGCTTGATAAAGCAGTTTATGAATATCACAGTAAACGCATTGGCGATATCTTGGTTCAGATTGGCAAAAAACCTGATGACGCAGTTCGTAAACAATGGAACGCCTTGTTGGATGATATGTGTGGTAAAGATATCGCAATACGATCTGAATTTATTGATAATGTGATTAATCATCCGCATTGTACTGCCGATATGAAAGCGTGGTTGGAAAAAACTAAATGAGATAAGGGAAACTTCAATGCTGGGCTAAAAAGATAAAAAATTTAGCCCTGCATAAAATTTTTTTGGATAAATATGAGAAAGCTTTTATTTGTTGTAATGCTGTGCTTATTTTCAAGCACATTTGCCGGTGAAGATAAACTAAACGCTGTTTTTCAGACTGTTTCGCAAAAATTAAATCAATTAGAAATACAAAACCATGTTGATATTGGGTTGTCTGCTATTGAAACTTACAACAATACGCATATTAACTTTAATGCCAACAAGCGATTCCCAATGGACAGCACATCAAAAGTAATGACAGTCGCTGCCATTTTGAAAAAAAGCGAAAGTGATCCTGCGTTTTTAAAGCAGAGAATATTTTTCACGGAAAATGATGTCAGAAAATCCGGTTATGCGCCTATCACGAGCAAATATGTAAAAGATGGAATGACGATTTTCAATCTGTGTGCTGCGGCTCTTGAATATAGTGACAATGCTGCTGTAAATCAATTGATGAAAATAGTAGGTGGTCCCAATCAAGTGACTCAATTTGCACGATCCATTGGTGATCAAAAATATTTTTTAGTGCGATGGGAGCCGAAGCTTAATTCTGCTATTCCGAATGATAAGCGTAATACAACAACGCCCGAGGCGATGGCAGATTCCGTACAAAAATTAGTATTGGGTCATGCGCTAAATAATTCTCAACGCGCACTTTTGAGGAGCTGGATGAAGCATTGTAAAACAGGAGATCATCGTATTCGCGCTGGCGTGCCAAATGATTACCTTGTTGCTGATAAAACAGGAACAGGTGGTTACGGTTCCATCGGAGATATTGGTGTTATCTGGCGTGCACATCAATCGCCCGTTGTACTGGTGGTGTATGTAAGACAAAATGAAAAAAATGCGCGGACGCCAGATAAGGTGATTGCACAAGCGACAAAAATTTTGATGAATGCGATATCTACACTTCGTTAACGTACTGACAATATAAATTCAATGCGTTAATGTGCAGGGCTAAATTGTTTTTCAAAAGCATGAAGGTAACTATTCAGCCTTCGAGGCGCTTTTATAAAAAATCAATGACATGTAGTGATTCTGCTGGCAGAATGCACGGACTATGGAACGTCCAGATCTGACAAAACTAACAGAACAGCAAAAAGATAATTTGATA
>Ga0155524_112_pt1 | contig 42266 bp, 49 predicted proteins | sample RifCSPhighO2_12_FD_107181 | JGI IMG/M metagenome (GOLD analysis project Ga0155524, IMG submission 107181) | Gammaproteobacteria bacterium RIFCSPHIGHO2_12_FULL_39_24
CGCTGAAATTTGAATGATTGTTAACACCTTCATTCTGGCTCACTTAGAAGTCTTTAGTAAGGGGCGGGGTCCATACCATCTGTAATGATTCACTGGTGCGAATGCGTTTTGATATTGCGTGCGCTAGTGACAAAGCACCGAACCGCGCGTGAGTGCGAAGCACGTAACAAGCGGAGCTGAGCATCGCATGATATTGAAGTTTGGTTATTGCGATTTGTTTATTAACGCAATTCGTCTGGATCAATAATGCTAATCACGCGATCAACAATTGTTTCCGCAAGAGATTGATCGAGTGTTTCAATATATTTTGCCGTGCCCGCTTTGACTCGCGCAGCAATATCGAATGAGCGTACTTGATTACATAATGCAACACCCGTTGTGTCGTGGCCAGTGATAGGCAAAGCGAATCCTGTCGAGCGTGCAAAGTTTCCACCCGAGGTAATGGGGACTGTTGTAACAATACCAAATTGATTGACTTCTTTTGTGGTGATGACTACAAAGCGATGTCGATCTTTTAGTTCGCGACCTGATGTGGGATTAGGGTCAATCCAGTATACATCACCTCTATTAATGTATTTGCTCATGCTACTTCACGCCCTACTGGCTTGCCTTCTCTGGCCCATTCAGTTGCTTTGTTAAGCGCTTGCATTTTTTTTGGCGTCATACCTTTGAATAATTCTTTTAACGTATAACGTCTACGTTTTCTTTTTGCAGGGCGAACAATAAAACTTTCATTCGCCACTTCTAGCTCCAATTCAGCACCGATACGTAATCGTAGCTCTGACAAAATAGCGGAGGGGATGGTAATAATCGCGGCACCACCTTGTTTTCGAATATGTACTTTAGTCATCAATACCTCGCGTAAAATGATATAGGGTAAATATAGCACATTGTGCTACTTTTGCAATGTGGTTTTGCTTTCATACTCGCACCACTTCTCAATCGGGCACTCACTGCATTTCGGATTGCGCGCCGTGCAAATATATCTGCCGTGCAGCACCAGCCAATGATGCGCGTGTTGTAAATATTTTTTTGGAATAATTTTTAATAAACCATCTTCAACCGCACGTGGCGTTTTGCCTTTTGCCAAACCGGTTCTGTTGGCAACGCGAAAAATATGCGTGTCGACAGCAATGGTGTGCTCATCAAATGCCGTATTTAAAATCACATTTGCTGTTTTGCGACCAACGCCCGGTAAACTTTCTAAATCATCACGATTATTGGGAACAGAGGAATTAAATTTTGAAATTAATATCTCACACGTTTTAATAATATGTTTTGCTTTGGTGGGATATAAATTAATGGTTTTGATATATTTTTTTAATTCATCAACGCCAAGTGATACAATTTTTTCTGGCGTATTAGCAATGGGAAATAAATGTTTTGTGGCTTTGTTCACGCTGATGTCAGTTGCTTGCGCTGAAAGCATTACCGCAATTAATAATTCAAAATGATTGTTGAATTGTAATTCTGTGGTGGGCGTAGGATTAGTTTTTTCGAATTTTTCGAATATTTTTTTGATGCTGATTTTATTCATGATGTTTTAATAGGTCAATTAAATCAGTCAGATTAATAAAAGTAATGATGAGTTCACCCCATTTTTTTTGGAATTTTTCTTTCACATTATGTCCGACTACATAATTATCACCCATTGAATACCGTTTTCGAAAAACCATTAAGTTATCTGGAGCGAATTGATCAACGTTCCACTTGCATTCGATTGCAGTAGGATTTTGTTGAGTGCGATTTTTGCAATAAATAAAATCAATTTCGTGATGTTGTTTGTTGCGCCAATACAAAATATCACGTGTTTGTAATTGTCCGTGTATTTCATTTAAAACATAATGTTCCCACAATAACCCCATATCATCAGGTCGTAATGTGTGCCAGCCTTTTGCAAAACAAACCATGCCGGTATCAAAACCATAAATTTTCGGTGCAGAAATAATTTCATTTGATAATCGCGAGTGAAAAGGACGAATAATATGCGTAACAAACGTAGTTTCCAAAACAGATAAATAATTATTAATCGCCGTTCGACTGACTTCACAGGCGGAAGCAAATTTGGTTGCTTCAAATATTTCGCCGCTTTGCGCAAAAATAAGTTCTACGCATTTTTGAAACGCGTATTTTTTTTCTAAGCGAAATAATTCTTGAATATCTTTTGCCCAATATGAGTCTAACCATTCTGCTAATGCTTTTTCTGGAAAAGTAGTTTCCATGAAATAAGGCGGTAATCCGCCCTGTAACAGTCGGTGATTAATATTTTTATTACCAAACAAAATAGATTCAAACGACAGCATGGGTGTTAACCAGATTTCTGCTTTTCGTCCGGTGAGTGTATCGCCAAATTTACTGGAAGCACCTAAGGTTGATGAGCCTGTCGCGATTATTTTTGTTTGAGGAAAATGATCAGCAGCAATTTTTAATAATTCAGAAGGATTGTGAAGTCGATGAATTTCATCTATGATGATGCGTTTGTTTTTATGATTTTGTAAAAATAATTCGATATCATCCAGTTGTCTGCGGATACTGGGTAGCTCGCAATCGTAGTAATGTGTATTTTCTAAACTTTGACATAGCATGGTTTTTCCGGCACGTCGAACTCCCGCAAGCCAAATAATGGAGCGTTTTTTCCATATTTTTTCAATCAAGTCTTGCCAGAAAACCCTATTTTTCATTATATTAACCAAATGTATTTATAAGTACTTTTAGTATATCCTAATGTATTTATAAACGCAAATAGTTTTCAGGCCTTGTTTTTTCGTTGCAGTATTTTTTGTATCTCCGCGCGACGTTCATCAATCGATTGGATATCAATTTTCTCGGACAATTTCTCTGTTACTAATCGTGCGTTGCGTTTTTGAAATCTCATGCGAGATTGTGTGGCGAGCGCTTTGTGCTCTTCTTTCGTGCGCACAGGCAATTCAATTAAATCGATGCAATCGACCGGACAAGGTTCGACGCATAATTGACAGCCGTTACACGCATCTTTTATCACGGTGTGCATTAAATTTTGTGCGCCAATGATGGCATCGAAGGGGCAAGCGTGAATGCATTTCATGCAGCCGATGCAGTCGGGTTCGCGGATAAAGGCTAAAACGGCAGGCGATGTCATTGTGATAACGCTTCAGTTTGTTTTGGTAAAACACGTTGCATTAGCGGTGTAAATAAATTAATTTTATGATTCAGTAAGGGTGTTGTAACATCTGCCCATGTTAGAGGCGCGATATTTAAAAAGCTTTCTACTTTTTCTGCTGTTATTGGCAAGATGGGTTTTAAATATAACGCGAGCAAGCGAAATAAATTTAATCCTTGTGTGCAAATTAATTGTACGTCATTGTCGCGTCCCGCTTCTTTTGCGAGCGACCACGGTTTGTGAAAATCGATATAGTGATTGGCGCGATCAGCGAGCGCCATGATATCGCGAACAGCGCGATGGTAATTTAATTTTTCATAGGATTCGGCAATTTCTTTTTCAGCAGAAACAAAATCTTGAAATAATGTTTTGTCATGCAATTGTGAAGATAATTTCCCATCAAATTTTTTTGAAATAAATCCTGCGCAACGACTCGCGAGATTCACAAATTTTCCGACCAAATCTGAATTTACTTTTGCAACAAAATCCCCCACACTAAAATCAATATCTTCTACTTGATTGTTTAATTTTGACGCATAGTAATATCGTAAATATTCTGTTGAAATGTGTTGTGCGAATTGTTTTGCAGTAATAAAAGTGCCGCGCGACTTTGACATTTTCTCACCATTCACGGTAACAAAGCCGTGCACAAAAATTTGTGTCGGCAAACGATAATCAGTTGCTTTTAACATCGCCGGCCAAAATAGTGCGTGAAAACTAATAATATCTTTTCCAATGACATGGTAGAGTTCGGTGGCGCTATCTTTGTTCCAATATTGATTGAATTGCGCTTCTGAAAAATTTTTAAAACTCGCAATGTATCCTACCGGCGCATCCAGCCACACATAAAAATATTTATTCGAATGATCTGGCATTTCAAAACCAAAATAGGGCGCATCACGCGAAATATTCCATTGCTGCAAACCAGCTTTAAACCATTCTTGTAATTTATTCGCGATGGCGGATTGCAATACACCCGATTGCGTCCATTGCTGTAAAAAATCCACATAATGATCAAGCGCGAAAAAATAATGCTCCGATTCTTTTTCAATGGGAACAGCGCCCGTGATTGCTGAGCGTGGATTTTTTAAATCCGTTGGATTATACGTTGCGCCACACACTTCGCAGTTATCACCGTATTGATCTTTCGCGCCACATTTAGGACATTCTCCACGAATAAAACGATCCGCTAAAAATAATTTTTTTTCGGGATCGTAAAATTGTTTAATGATTTTTGTTTTAATGTCATTATTTTTTTTCAAGCGCTCATAAATTTCAATTAATAATTTTTTATTTTCTTCAGAATGCGTGGTGTGATAATTATCAAAACTAATATGAAATTTTTTATAATCATTGATGTGATCTTTTCGTACCTGCTCAACCAATTTTTCAGGCGAGAGATTATTTTTTTCCGCCGCCAACATAATCGGCGCGCCATGCGCATCGGATCCGCAAATGTAATAACACGTATTGCCGCGCATTAATTGAAAGCGTTTCCAAATATCCGTTTGAATGACTTCCAGTAAATGTCCAAGATGAATGTCGCCGTTGGCGTAGGTGAGTGCGCTGGTAATGAGTATACGGCGTTTTGTCATGTCAATTGATCCACAATAATAAAACAATAATATTACGTAACTCGCGCAATTTATGCTACGATTTGTGCACATTTTATTGGGATTTTTATGCAATCAACTCCATTCTCTATTCCGGGTATTAAAAATATTATCGCTATCGCATCAGGCAAAGGGGGTGTTGGTAAATCAACGACAACCGTGAATGTAGCGCTCGCATTATTAAACCACGGCAAGCGTGTTGGTATTTTAGATGCGGATATTTATGGGCCGAATCAGCCGCACATGTTGGGTGGTGCGCAAAAACCAGTATTAAGCGATAAAGATCATTTCAAACCCGTTGTGCGTTTCGGATTGCAAACGATTTCAATGGGTGACGTTGTGGATTCTGGCGAGCCGATGATATGGCGCGGACCGATGGTGGTAAAAGCGCTGCATCAAATGCTGTATTTTACAGAATGGGATAACCTGGATTATTTGTTAATTGATTTACCGCCAGGAACAGGGGATGTGCAATTAACGTTATCGCAAAAAACACCATTGAATGGCGTGATTATTGTGACAACACCGCAGGACGTTGCATTGCTTGATGCGAAAAAAGGATTGGAAATGTTTCGTAAGGTAAATATCCCCATTTTAGGAATTATTGAAAATATGAGTGTATATCACTGTGAGCAATGCGGACATGCTGCACCTATTTTTGGTGAAAAAGGCGCGGAAAAATTAGCGGCAGCATGTGATGTAAAAATATTAGGTAAAATTCCATTGCAATTAAAAATTCGCGAACAAGCGGATGCGGGAAAACCGATTGTGATTGCGGAGCCAGAAGGTGAAATTGCGAAAATTTATAATGAAATAACATCGAAACTGATAACCGATAACTGATAACTGATAACTGATAACGGATAACCAACCATGTCAATTAAATCCGACAAATGGATTCGCCGTATGGCGATTGAGAAAAAAATGATTTCACCGTTTGAGCCAAATCAAGTGCGCGCCAATGCCGATGGAAAAATTGTGTCGTATGGTACCAGCAGTTATGGATACGATGTGAGATGCGCACGCGAATTTAAAATATTTACGAATATTAATTCCGCGATTGTCGATCCGAAAAATTTTGATGCCAATAGTTTTGTGGATATTGAATCAGATATTTGTATTATTCCGCCTAATTCTTTCGCGCTGGCACGTACTGTTGAATATTTTAAAATTCCTCGTAATGTATTAACTATCTGTCTGGGAAAATCGACTTATGCGCGCTGCGGGATTATTGTCAATGTCACGCCACTGGAACCAGAGTGGGAAGGACATGTAACACTGGAATTCTCCAACACGACCAATTTGCCCGCAAAAATTTATGCGAACGAAGGGGTTGCGCAAATGTTATTTTTAGAATCGGATGAAGTGTGCGACACTTCTTACAAAGATCGCGGTGGAAAATATCAAGGGCAACGCGGCGTGACATTGCCGGTGACGTGAAGGACGTTATCGGATAACTGATACCTGATAACTGATAACTGATAACTTCCTATGATCGAACTAAGCAACATCAACAAAACATTTTTCTCTAAGCACAGTGTTCATCACGCACTCAACAATATTAATTTGACAGTTTTGCCCGGTGAAATTATGGGTGTGATTGGAAAAAGTGGCGCAGGAAAAAGCACATTAATTCGCTGCGTGAATTTATTGGAACGACCCACATCGGGATTGGTACGTGTTAATAATATTGAACTAACCGAATTAACTTCCACTCAATTGCGTCAAGCGCGACATCACATTGGTATGGTATTTCAGCACTTTAATTTAATTTCATCGCGCACCGCTTATGAGAATATTGCATTGCCGCTGGAGTTATTGAAAAAATCCAACAGTGAAATTGAACGTGTGGTGTTATCTTTATTGGAAAAAGTAGATTTGCTCGAGCATCGCGATAGTTATCCGCATCATCTCAGTGGTGGACAAAAACAACGTGTCGCGATTGCGCGCGCACTGGCGACTCAGCCGCGCGTGTTGTTGTGTGATGAAATGACGTCGGCGTTGGATCCGGAAACAACCGATGATATTTTAAAATTAATTCGCTCTCTTAATCAGGAATTGCGATTATCTATTTTGTGTATTACTCATGAAATGCACGTAATTAAATCCATTGCAGATCGTGTTGCGGTCATTGATCGCGGAGAAATTGTTGAATGCGAAAATGTGGTCGACTTATTTAAAAATCCGACAGCAGCTATTACAAGAAGATTGATTCAATCTGTTTTAAAATCAGATTTGCCTGAAGAATTACAGTCTCAATTTCGTTTTGAACCCATGCCGGATGATCAAGTGGTGTTGCGATTAACCTTTGTTGGACAAGCGACACTAGAACCCATTTTAAATGAATTTATTCGGCAGACGCGCATGACTATTTCTATTTTGCAAGCGAATATCGAACAACTGCGTCATGAAATGATTGGGCGTATGATTATTGCGTTACAGTATGATGCGAAACAATTATCGATGATGCAACGATTTCTAGAAAGAAAAGGGTTGATGGTTGAGGTGATGGGTTATGTTGATCAACAATCTTGGCTTGCTCGTTAACGGAACCGTGCAAACCATTAATATGGTATTTGTGTCTGCATTTTTTGCGGGTATGGTAGGTTTGCCGTTAGGCGTTGTATTATTTATTACGCGCAATCCCCATTTATTTAAAAAACCAGCATTAAATGCAGTGATCAGTTTTATCGTTAATGTGATTCGCTCGATCCCTTTTATTATTTTATTGGTGGCTATCACGCCGATGACGAGAATGATTGTTGGCACATCCATCGGCACAACGGCGGCAATGGTTCCACTAGCCGTTAGCGCCATTCCTTTTTTTGCACGCTTAGTGGAAAGCGCGTTGAATGAAGTGCCGGTGGGTTTGACAGAAGCGGGTTTAGCAATGGGCGCTACCGTTTTACAAATTATTCGAAAAATATTAATTCCCGAAGCGCGCAAATCGATCGTGCGTGGTATGACATTAACATTAATTACTTTGGTTGGTTATTCTGCTATGGCAGGTGCCATTGGCGGTGGCGGTTTGGGAAATATTGCCATCATGTATGGATATGAACGATTTGAAATTCATATTATGATTGCAACAGTGGTTATTTTAATTTTGATGGTGCAGTTTTTTCAGTGGTGTGGGGATTGGGTTGCGAGGAAGATGTGAGTGATAACTGATAACTGATAACGAGATTATTTATGCTAAAAAAATTATTACTAGCGCTGACGCTTGTGCTTACACTCACTGCTTGCTCCCACAAAGAAAAAGCAAATGAAATTCGTGTGGGTACCATTGCGGGTCCTGAAACTGAATTAATGACAGTGGCGAAAACAGTTGCGTTGCAGCAATTTGGTTTGCATGTGAAAATCATTACTTTTACGGATTACAACATGCCCAATCAAGCCTTAGCTGAAGGTGAGATTGATGTGAATGCATTTCAACATTATCCATTCTTGCTTGAACAAATGAAAACACATCATTATGCTTTTGCACCGATCGGCGATACATTTTTATATCCGATGGGATTATATTCTGAAAAGGTAAAGCAGTTATCTGATTTGCAACCCGGTGCAAAAATTGCGATTCCCAATGATCCAAGCAACGAAGCACGCGCACTGATTTTGTTACAAAAAGCAGGATTAATTACGCTGAAACCCCATATCACGATTAATGCAACGACACGTGATATTGAAAGTAATCCACAAAAATTTCAAATTGTCGCGTTAGATGCTGCGCAATTGCCACGGGTTTTGCCAGATGTAGGCATTGCCGCCATTAATACTAATTTTGCAATGCCTGCTGGTTTGTCGCCATCGAAAGATGCATTATTTACTGAAAAAACAGATTCGCCTTACATGAATATTCTGGTTGCACGTGCGGGTGAAAAAAATGAAAAGAAAATAAAAGAATTGGTGGAAGCGTATCAATCTGCAGCGGTTGCGCTAGAGGCGAAAAAATTATTTGGTGATGGTGCGATTGCGGGGTTTAAGAATTAAAGAAAATTAGTCATCCGCTTCATGCGCATCATTTTTGATTGGATGGGTTGTGCGACTGCTGTTAACACGATCGCGCATATCTTTTCCTGGTTTAAAATGTGGCGTGTATTTTGCAGCGGTGTAAACGCGTGCACCCGTTTTTGGATTGTGTGCTTTTCGAGAAGGGCGATAATGCAAACTAAAACTACCGAATCCACGAATTTCAATTCGATGGCCATCGCCTAAATTGTCGCTCATGCAATCCACAATATGATTGACGCTCAACTCAATATCTTTAATGGAAAGATGACTTTGTTTAGCAGCGATTTGCATAATCAATTCTGATTTTACCATGCGCGCCTCTCACATTGTATTTACTATAACCCCTTTGATTATAACAGTAGTGTCAATAGATGCAAATGTGTAACGACTTGATACAATGAATCAGTTCTGGGGTTTGAGCATGAGGATAAAGCGATGCATCGAAGTCTGATCGTTTGGATTATGTTGATGGCATTGGGTTGTTCAGTGGGTTATGCGGATTCTTTGCCTGTAGCGCCGGCGCAAGTGAGTGTGCCAGTGATGGATCGCTCTGCTGCCGCATTGCAACAAGGTGTTCAAGCAGCGTTTGCGCAAGCGATGCTGCAAATCAGTGGTGATGCCATGATTATGTCGTCACCCGCCATGCAAGATACGTCAAAGAATGCGATGCGCTGGGTGCAACGTTATGAATATGTTGAGCAACCCGCTGCAACGCCGCAAGCGCTACCTTCGTTGCGATTGCAAGTGATATTTGATCAGCATGCATTAGCCAGTTTGGTGCAAACGAATAAAATAAACACCGCGAATAAAACAGAGCCGGTTAATAAAACCAGCGCTGAAGTACAATTGATTGTTACCAATATTGACAGTATGTCGGATTATGTTTTGGCAACAAAAGCATTGCGTGATAGGCATGATGTAAAAAATGTAGCGATCAATACCGTGGGAAACAATCAAGTTAATTATGAGATCAACATTGATACCAGCGTTGATCAATTTAAACAAGATTTATTAAGTGACAATCGATTTAGAACAACGGATTCAGATGAGTTGCGATTGGCGTGGGCAGGTCAAACACCCTCATGATACCTCATCAATTACCATTAAAATTAACGCTGCGTGACGACGCACTTTTTGATAATTATTTCGTGGGTGATAATCATTTATTAATCGATGCGATAAAAAAATGGGTTTTAGGAGATAGGGAACCATTTATTTATTGTTATGGCAACAGCGGAATGGGTCGCACACACTTGTTGCAAGCATGCTGTCATGCAATACAAAAAAATAATCATTCTGTTTTTTATCTTCCATTGTCACATCACGCCGAATTTTCTTCTGAAATTGTTGATGCATTAGAAAATCAGGATTGCATTTGCATTGATGATCTTGATTTGGTAATTGGAAATCAGCAATGGGAAGAATCGCTATTTCATTTTTATAACCGTGCGAAAGAAAATAATACGCGTTTGTTGGTGAGCGCAACCATACCACCGCAACAATTAAATTGTTTTTTAAAAGATTTACAATCGCGTTTAAGTTGGGGGTTGGTTTTAGCAATAAAAAATTTGCGTGATGAGGAAAAAATAAAAGCATTACAAATGCGTGCGAATTTGCGCGGAATCCATTTGTCAGATGAGGTGGGCAATTACTTAATTCATCATTATTCGCGCAATATGCGAGATTTATTTTCTATACTGGAAATACTGGACCACGCATCGCTTGCAGAACAGCGTAAACTGACTGTTCCCTTCGTGAAAAGGGTGTTACCATGCGCCACAGTGAAAACTGACGGAGAAAATGCGAATGAGTATCAGTATCAGAGTCATTGATTATCGATCACCGACTGCGGGAGTTGAATTTGCGGCGGGTTTAAAAGAAATCGGTTTTGCGGTTATTTCACATCATCCCGTTTCGCAAGATTTAATCGATCAGGCTTATCAAATTTGGTATGCGTTTTTTAAATCAGACGAAAAAAACAATCCCGAGTATACATTCAGTCCCAAAACACATGATGGATACATTTCAACCGAACTGTCTGAAACGGCAAAAGGATACGGCGTTAAGGATCTTAAAGAATTTTATCACTATTATCAAAATGGACGTTGCCCTAAATCATGTTTAACAGTGACAGAAAAAATGGCCACTGCTTTAAAAGCAATGGCAGCCACTTTGTTACAGTGGGTTGATGAAAATGCACCCGCTGATGTGCGTGCAAAATTTTCTATGCCGCTACCCGAGATGATTAAAAATAGCAGCAATACACTCTTTCGTTTAATTCATTATCCGCCATTAACCGGTAACGAACCAGCCGGCGCAATTCGTGCTGCAGCGCATGAAGATATTAATTTATTAACTTTACTTCCTGCGGCAACTGTATCTGGTTTGCAAGTAAAAGATGTGGGCGAAAATTGGATTGATGTGCCCATTAATCCCAATTGGATTATTGTGAATGCGGGTGATATGTTGCAGGAATGCAGCGGACATTATTACCAATCCACTTCGCATCGCGTATTAAATCCAACTGGTGAAGATGCTAAAAAATCACGTTTGTCGATGCCCTTGTTTTTGCATCCGCGTGATGAAGTGGTTTTGTCTGCGCGTCACACACGAGCCAGTTATTATGAAGAACGGATGAGAGAGTTAGGGTTGTTGTAAAATAGGGGGAGTGTGAGTGTGAGTGGGAGAATATCATCTGTTCAACATTTCCTGCTTGATTTGCAACATCGCTTGTGCGCTGTACTTGAATCCGAAGAAACTTCTCAAAAAAAATTTCAAGAAGATAATTGGACGTATGATAAAATCAGTGGTGGTCGCACGTGTGTTTTGCAAGGTGATATTTTCGAACAAGCGGGTGTCAATTTTTCACACGTGATTGGAGAAAATTTACCGCAAGCTGCCACCGCAAAACGCCTTGAATTAATGGATGCGCAATTTGAAGCGCTCGGTGTGTCATCCGTTATTCATCCACGTAATCCTTTTGTGCCCACCGCGCATATGAATGTTCGCTATTTTCAAGCGACAAAATCAAATGGCGAAGTAGTGTGGTGGTTTGGTGGTGGATATGATTTAACGCCCTATTATGGATTTGAAGAAGATTGTATTCATTTCCATAAAATTGCCAAAAATGCGTGTGATAACATTCATCCTGACTTTTACGCGCGATTTAAAAAAAATGCTGATGATTATTTTTATTTAAAACACCGCAAAGAATGTCGCGGCATCGGTGGATTATTTTTCGATGATTTCAATGAATTGCCTTTTGAGGAATGTTTTGCTTTTTTAAAAAACGTGGGAAATAGTTTTGTTGATGCCTACCTTCCCATTATTTCAAAAAGAAAATCGCATTCGTATAATCAACAGCATCGTGATTTTCAGCGGTATCGTCGTGGCCGTTATGTTGAATTTAATTTAGTATATGATCGCGGTACGTTATTTGGTTTACAGTTTGGTGGCCGTATTGAATCTATTTTGATGTCATTACCGCCGCACGTTCAATGGAAATATAATTGGATGCCAGAAAAAAATTCCCCTGAAGAAAAATTAACGGCGTATTTTTTAAAGCCGAGGGAGTGGGTGTAGATAATCAAAAAAATACCACAGTAATTTTAGGTGATTGTTTTATGATATTCTGCTCGCTGGAAATAATGCGGTGAGAAAATCATGAAACGAGCAGTGAGACAAGATTTTGTCGAGAAAAAAATAATTAGCATCAGAAATATCAGCGTCATTCTTGATAGTGATGTTGCGGAACTTTATGGTGTTAATACCAAGCAAGTGAATCAGGCAGTCAACAGAAACTTAGAAAAATTTCCATCAAATTACGTTTTAACCCTTACAAAACAGGAAAAAGAAGAGGTGGTCACAAATTGTGACCACCTCCAACATCTGAAATTTTCTCCTAATTTTCCGAATGCTTTTACAGAATCGGGTTTGTATATGTTGGCAACGATTTTAAAAAGTCGTTATGCAACGCAAACCACCATTTCAATTATAGACACCTTTGTCAAAGTGAGAGCGATTGGTAAAACAGTTAAAGAAATTGCAGTAATTGAAAAGGATAATAAAAAGAAAGAAGCGTTAACGCAAAAAACAGGACAGCTCATTTCGGATTTAATTATTCCAGAGTCAATGCACAATCGAGAAGATGAAGCAAGTATCGAATTAAATTTTGCGGTGGTAAAATTTAAATATTCTGTAAAAAGAAAACAAAAAAACGCCAAAAATATTATTGCGAAGAAAGAGGTTGAAGTATGATTAAAATTATCACTGTTTCAGATATTCAAAAAATTATTCGAACAATGGGCATTGAAAAATTTTTTTCTAATTTTATTGTGATGCTTGAAAAAGAATACGCACGTTGGAATGATTTCCATAAATCACCTCGACATGCTACGCACGTGAAAAACGGCGTAATAGAAGTGATGCCGATCTGTGATGATGAATTATATAGCTTTAAATTTGTGAACGGCCACCCGAACAATACCAAAAAAAATAAATTAACCGTTGTAGCGCTGGGGTTGCTCGCGGATGTGAAAACAGGTTATCCGTTATGCATTTCAGAAATGACTTTGTTAACAGCCATTCGCACGGCAGCCACTTCTGCGCTCGCTGCAAAATATCTTGCAAGAAAAAATACAAAAAAAGCAGGCATCATTGGCACCGGTGCACAATCCGAATTTCAGGTAGTAGCGCTGAAATCACAATTTGATATTGATACAGTAAAATATTTTGATTTAGATGGTATCGCAATGGAAAAATTTTCACGTAATTTAAAAAACCAACAATTTAAATTGGTACGATGCGATAGTGCAAAAGATGTTTTAGAAAATGTGGATGTGATTACCACCGCAACGGCCAATAAATCGTCAGCAATCATTTTAGAAAACAATTGGATTCAGAATGGATTGCATATCAATGGCATTGGGGGCGATTGCCCAGGCAAAACGGAATTGGATAAAAAAATTTTAGAACGCGCAAAAATTGTAGTGGAATATCTTCCACAATCAAGAATAGAGGGTGAAATTCAGCAAACGAGCGCGCCTATTTATGCTGAGCTATGGGAATTGGTTGCTGGCTTGAAAAAAGGGCGTGAACATGATCGCGAAATTACATTATTTGATTCCGTTGGTTTTGCGCTAGAAGATTTTGCGATATTAAAATTTATTTATAAATATAGTTTACAAAATAATACTGGTGCTGAAATTAATTTAATTCCAAATTTATCCAATCCAAAAGATTTGTTTAGCCAAATTTAATTCCCTGCGCAAGCGGCAAGGTATCGCTCCAATTAATCGTGTTGGTTTGTCGTCGCATGTAGGTTTTCCACGCATCCGATCCGGCTTCGCGTCCACCACCGGTTTTTTTCTCGCCACCGAATGCACCACCAATTTCAGCACCTGATGTGCCAATATTAATATTGGCAATACCACAATCACTGCCCAGCGAAGATAAAAAATATTCTGCGTTTTTTAAATTATTCGTAAATAATGCGGAAGATAATCCATAATGTGATGTATTATTCATTTCAACCGCATCTTTAAAATTTTTATAAGTCATCACATATAAAATGGGTGAGAATGTTTCTTGTTGCACCATTTCCCAGTCATTTTTTGCGGATATAATAACGGGTGAGACAAAATTATCACGCGGTTTAAATTTATTTTGCGTTGCAATTATTTTTCCACCTACTTTTGCAATTTGACTGAGTGTTTTTTTATGCTGTAAAACAGCATTCGCATCAATCAATGGACCTATGATAGTTTTTTTATTCAACGGATCACCAATTTTAATTGTATGATAAACATTTTGTAATACTGAAATAATGCCATCCCATTTTTTCTCGTGAATCATTAATCGTCGAACAGTGGTGCATCGTTGACCAGCCGTCCCAACAGCGCTGAATAAAATCGCGCGTGATGCTAAGGCGTTGTCGGCTGTTTCATCAACAATAATCGCGTTATTTCCACCTAATTCGAGCAAACATTTTCCCAGTCGTTTTGAAACACGATCCTGAATAAATTGTCCGATGGATGTTGAACCCGTAAATGAAATGAGTGGAATGATCGGTGAATCCAGTAATATATTTCCAATAGATTTATCTTCAAAAATGGTTAACGAGAAAATATCCGATATATTATTTTCTTTCATCACAGCATCACAAATATTTTGAATAGCAATCGCGCAGAGAGGTGTTTTGGAAGAAGGTTTCCAGATCACCGTATTGCCGCTAATAACAGCTAAAAATGCATTCCATGCCCACACTGCCATCGGAAAATTAAAGGCAGAAATAATTCCGACGACACCCAGCGGATGCCATTGTTCCAACATGCGATGCTCAACGCGTTCAGAATGCATCGACAAACCATACAGCATGCGAGATTGACCCACTGCAAAATCGGCCATATCAATCATTTCTTGCACTTCACCGAGTGCCTCTGGCAGTATTTTTCCCATTTCCACACTAATGAGTGTGGCAAGTGCATTTTTATGCTCGCGAATTTTGTTGCCAATTTGTCGAATCAATTCCCCGCGTTTAGGGGCGGGCACCTTTCTCCAAGACAAAAAAGCATTGTGTGCTGCTTGAATGGTTTTTTTGCATTGTGACGCCGTACAAGTTTCAACACATGCCAGTTTTTTATTCGTTGCGGGATCAATAGAAATTAAAGAATGTCGTGTGTCTTGCTTTTTTATTTTTAATTCTTTAAAAACAGCTTGAATGATTTTATCACGCATAATATTGTCCAAATCGATTATTTACAATGTCATCAAGGGTAAATTGTTCGGGGGTGATCAAACCCCGCAATGGTTTTTTGGATAATACCAAATCAACGATGCTGCAAATACCCGTCGCAGTGCTGAGTTGAATTGCCGTCAAAGCGTGGTGGTTGCATTCAGCTGGATAGTATTTTTTTGTAAAATTATCTTCGGTGAATATATTATTTTTATAACCGGTGACGGCCACTGAAATAATCACCACGTCGTGATGCGTAGTAGGAATATTTTTTTCTAAAATAGATTTTAATACATTTCTATCTTCATTTAAGTGTAAATCATTCATGAGGAATTTAATTTTTTCGCAATGACCTGGATATCGCAATGTTTTGTAGCTCAAATTTTTTATTTTTCCGAGATATTTTTTCCAGGATAAACCTAATCCGCCCGATGTATAAAATGCTTCATAACTAACACCGTCAACAATCAATTCTTCAAGACCTTCCAATGGATTAACGAGTGTTTGTTCTCCGTCGACAATCGCAATGCAAGGATTACCATATTCATTAATTAACCCATCTGTTGACCATGTGAGCGCGTAATGTAATGCATTGCTGCTTTCGATGGGTAATGCACCAACACGCAATGTGGCTGATTCCAGCGAGTCAAAAGAGTGCATAACATGATTTGCGATGATATTAATCATGCCGGGCGCCAAGCCACATTGTGGTGCAAAAACCGTTTTTGCATCCTGTGCGATATTCGCAATAGCTTCTGTTGTTTTAACATCTTCTGTTAAATCAAAATAATGAATGTGGTGTTGTTTTGCTTTTTTTGCAACAGTGAGATTACAAAAATAAGGTAAGCTTGAAATAATGGCATCGAATGATTGCGATGAGAGTAAATCATTGAATGCGGCTGAATCATTACTATCCATTTTAACGCGTTTAATATTTTTATCGTGTTTTTTAAACTCTTTTTCAGAAAAAAATTGATCTACCAGAGTGATGCAGTAATCATCATGGCTCGATAATAGTAATGCAATTGCACTGCCAATTTTTCCTGAACCCATGACAATGACTTTTTTCATTTTATATTTCCTAACGCTTGAAACGCTTGTATTCCCGTTTGCGCTTGTCCCAAAATTAATGCGTGAATATCTTGTGTGCCTTCATAGGTGTTAACCGTTTCTAAATTCATTAGGTGGCGCATGATGTGCGCTTCATCTGCAATGCCATTGGCGCCCAGCATATCTCGTGCATTGCGCGCAACGTCTAATGCAATCAGTGCCGAATTTCTTTTAATTAATGAAATCAATTCGGGCGCTGCTTTGTTTTCTGATTTTAATTGTGCTGCGCGAAAACACGCTTGCAACGCAATACTAATTTGCGTTTGCATATTCACTAATTTTAATTGAATTAATTGATTCGCGGCTAATGGTTTTGAAAATTGAGTGCGATTTAAAACATAGTTTCTCGCATGATGCCAACAAAATTCTGCAGCACCCAGCGCGCCCCACGCAATTCCAAATCGCGCGTTATTCAAGCAGGATAATGCAGAAGACAACCCTTTCGCATTGGGCAAAATATTTTTTTCAGATAATGCAACTGCATCAAAATTGACTTCGCCAACCGATGCAGCACGTAAACTTAATTTGTGTTCAATTATTTTTGTGCGAATCCCTTTTAATTTTTTTTCTAAAAAATAACCTTGAATTTTCCCATCTGGATTTTTTGCCCACACAATAAAAATATCGGCGAGTGGTGCAAGGCCAATCCATTTTTTATGTCCGTTCAGAATAAATTGATTATTTTTTTCGACGACATGCGTTTCCATGCCGGCAGGATCAGAACCGTGATTGGGTTCGGTTAAACAAAAACAACCGATTAAATCACCGTTTGCTAATGGCGGTAAAAAAGTGTCGCGTTGTTCGTCATTGCCAAATGCATGAATCGCGTGCATCACCAAACTAGATTGAATGCTCCAGGCAGAGCGGAAGCCAGAATCAACTCTTTCAATTTCACGCGCAATTAATCCATAGGTTATTTCACTCACACCCAAACAGCCATATGATTTTAAATTAGCGCCGAGCAAACCGGCTTTGCCCATCTCGCGAATGATTTCAGTTGGAAAAGTTTCATCACGAAAAGCGGTAATGATTTTTGGCGCCAGTTTTTCTGTTGCAAATACTGCCGCTTTTGCTTGTATTTCACGTTCAGCATCAGTTAATTGTTCAGACAATAAAAAAGGATCATCCCAGTGAAAAGCGATTTTTTGTGTTGCCATAATGACGTCCTTATTCACACTCACACCTTCCCCTTCAACTTCTTTTCTAAATAATGAATATTTTGCGCACCTGCTTTAAAATGATCATCACACATCAAATCTTGATGAAGTGGAATATTTGTTTTGATTCCCTCGATAATTGTTTCCTCTAGTGCATTGCGCATACGCGCGATGGCATTTTGACGCGTGGTTGCGTGCACAATAAATTTTGCAATTAAGGAATCATAATACGGTGGCACTTTATATCCTGTGTAAATATGTGAATCGACACGCACACCCATTCCACCCGGTGAATGATAGACATGAATGGTTCCTGGACAAGGTAAAAATGTGTAGGGATCTTCGGCATTAATGCGACATTCAATGGCATGTCCGTTCCAATGAATGTCTTCTTGTTTGTAGGGTAATTTTTCGCCTGCTGCAATGCGAAGTTGCGCTTTTACAATATCCACGTCGGTGACCATTTCTGTAACAGGATGTTCAACCTGCACGCGTGTATTCATTTCAATGAAATAAAATTCACCTTCTTGATATAAAAATTCAAATGTACCAACACCACGATATTTTATTTCTTCACAGGCTTTAACGCATAACCCACCGATTTTTTTGCGTTGCGCATTAGTAATGCCTGGTGCAGGCGCTTCTTCAATAATTTTTTGGTGTCGACGCTGCATGGAGCAATCACGCTCACCCAAGTGAATTGCATTGCCTTGACCATCACCTAGCACTTGAATTTCAATGTGCCGTGGATTTTCTAAAAATTTTTCCATGTACACTTCGCTGTTATTAAATGCAGCGCTTGCTTCTGTTTTTGTCATCGCGATTGAACCAATTAATTCCTGTTCTGATCGTACAACACGCATGCCGCGTCCGCCGCCGCCGCCGGCCGCTTTAATAATCACCGGCAGCCCGATTTTTTTTGCCAGTGCTAAATTTTTTTCTTCATCATCGCTTAATATCCCATTTGATCCAGGAATGCAGGGTACACCTGCTTTGCGCATCGCATTAATTGCGGAAACTTTATTTCCCATTAATTGAATCGTGTCGTGTCGCGGGCCAATAAAAACAAATCCACTTTCTTCAACGCGCTCTGCAAAATCTGCATTTTCCGCGAGAAAACCGTATCCGGGATGAATTGCGTCAACTTGTGCGATTTCTGCGGCAGAAATAACCGCGGGAATGCTGAGATAGCTTTGCGTGGAATTAGGTGGGCCAATGCACACCGATTCATCAGCTAATTTCACATGCATTAAATCTTGATCAGCCGTGGAATAAATTGCGACGGTTTTAATATTTAATTCTTTGCAAGCGCGATGAATGCGTAATGCAATTTCACCGCGGTTGGCGATTAATACTTTTTTAAACATAATTTCAAGAGCCTTTACGGTTACCCGTTTCACAGATAATTGATAACTCATTCAATAATAAACAACGGCTGATCATATTCAACCGGTTGCTCATTTTCAATTAATCGCGCGCTGATTACTCCTGCTTTGTCCGCTTCAATTTTATTAAACATTTTCATCGCTTCAATTAAGCATAATGTGTCGCCGATTTTTACTTTTTGTCCGACGCTGACAAAGGCGGGTGATCCGGGTGCTGCTGATAAATAAACAGTGCCGACCATGGGTGATTTTACTGAATGACCTTCGCGATGTTCGTGTTTTTTCGGTGCAGTTGTTTCAGTTTTTATCTCTGTGTGATGTGGTGCAGATGTTTGTGGAGGTGGTGCTGCATGTGTGTATGTCGGTGTTGTATTGGTTTGACAATTAATGCGAACCGAATCATCACCCGATTTCACTTCAAGTTCGCCAATGCCTGTTTCTTTAACAAGTTCGATTAGTTTTCTGATTTTACGTGTGTCCATTGCTGCTCTCACTTAAAATTTAGTTATCAGTTATCAGTTATCAGTTATCAGTTATCAGTGAATGACTCACTCCCACTAAATACTCATGCGCCGCTAACATCGCCAATTTATAACTATTCACGCCAAATCCGCTGATTATCCCAATCGCAATATCTGAAAAATAATTTTGATGTCGAAATGACTCGCGTGCGCAGGTATTGCTTAAGTGAATTTCGACAAAGGGAATGTGTACGCTTAATAATGCATCGCGAAGAGCGATGCTGGTGTGCGTCAATGCGGCAGGATTCATTAAAATAAATTGAACGTTTTCGTGCAGAGCTTGTTGAATGCGGGCAATCAGCTCATGTTCCGCGTTGCTTTGAAAACAGGTTGCGGAGTGGCCGAGTTCGTTAGCTTGCTGGATAAGTAGATTGTTGATATTCTCCAGCCGATCGTGCCCATAGATCGTCGGTTCGCGAACGCCAAGCATATTCAAATTCGGGCCATGTAATACCAAGATTTTTGCCATGGCGCACAGTTTGCCTGAGTTGCAGGATAATGTCTATACTTGTATCGTTCGATGCAGATGTCAGCAAGTTAGCGATAGTTGATGTTACAGCCATTTTTCCATTCCACAAACCAACCGATCTAATTCCATCACTTTCCGACAACATAAAAACAATCCTGGCATCATGGCGCTGCGGTCAGTCACATTATGTTGAATTGTAAATGTTTCACCATTACCACCAAAAATGACTTCTTGGTTAGCGAATACACCCGTGACACGCACGGCATGAATTGGGATATGGTGATACTGTTCACCGCGTGACAGATTATTTTTTAATTGCGTATCAAGCGAGTGGCTCGTATTTTTTTCTTTTTTAATTTTTGAGAGTAGCTCTGCTGTTTTCTTTGCAGTGTTAGAAGGCGCGTCTAATTTTTTGGGATGATGATATTCAATAATTTCCACGTCAGGAAAATAGTTGGCGGCGTCTTGTGCATATTTCATCATCAAAATAGCGCCAATTGAAAAATTGGGTGCAACAATACCGCCAATTTTTTTTTCTGCGCATTGCTGAGAAATGATTTCAATTTGTTCTGGTGTTAATCCGGATGTGCCAATTACAGGACGCACGCCGGCAGAAATAATTTTTTGCGTGTTTTCAAAAACAGCGGAAGGTATCGTCCAATCAATGACAATGTCTGGTTTATGTTTTTGAATTGCAGACAGTAAATCATCGTTACGTGATGTGGTTGCAACCAATCGCAAATCTTTTTCAGCTGTAATAGCTGCAACGGTTACACGACCCATTTTGCCATTAGCGCCGTTAATAAGAATTTTGATTGTATTCATAATATTTGGTTATCAGTTATCAGTGTGAATAATTTTTTTCAGCAAATTTCCAATTCACTACATTCCAAAAATGTTCAATATATTTTGCGCGATCGTTGCGAGTGTCGATATAGTACGCATGTTCCCACACATCACATGTTAATAATGGTTTTTTGCTATCCAATAAAGGATTTCCAGCGTTGCTGGTTTGAGTGATTTCTAATTCCCCCGCGTTATTTTTCACAAGCCACGCCCAGCCAGAACCAAATACGGTTGTCGCCGCTTTGGTAAATGCGGTTTTAAACGCATCAAACGAACCAAATGACTTTTCGATACGTTCAGCAAGTTCGCCGGTTGGTTTTCCACCACCAGTAGGAGATAAGCTGTGCCAATAAAATGTGTGATTCCAAATTTGTGCTGCGTTATTAAAAATAACGCCCGATGCTTTTTTTATAATTTCTTCCAGCGACTTATTTTCAAACTCAGTGCCTGTTACCAAATTATTTAGATTGTTTACGTAAGCACGATGATGTTTGCCATAATGATATTCGAGCGTTTCTTTGGAAATGTGCGGTGTTAATGCGTCCATCGCGTAGGGTAGTGCAGGTAATTCAAAGGCCATGTTGTTTCTCCTTAACGATTTTTTGTTTCACAAGATAACGTACTTTTTGTAACAATGCCACTGGAGTTATTAGCGACAATATGTTGATAACTGATAACTGATAACTGATAACTGATAACAGCAACGAAACGTACACTATTTGCATCTCGTCCCGATATTCATTATCATTAACGACACTTTTTTGCGGGATTTTCCGCGTTTTTGAATCAACTGAGGTGATTATATGTCATTAGTAACTCGTCAAGCGCCTGATTTTACCGTGCCGGCTGTTTTGGGTAATGGTGAAATCGTTAATCAATATCATTTTGGCAAAGCAACAAAAGGAAAATATGCGCTTGTTTTCTTTTATCCGCTCGATTTTACATTCGTTTGTCCTTCTGAATTAATCGCATTGGATCACGCGATGAGTGAATTCAAGACACGTAATGTAGAAGTGATTTCAGTATCGATTGATTCGCAATTCACGCACAACGCATGGCGTAACACACCGGTTGATAAAGGCGGCATTGGCGCGGTGAAATATACTATGATTGCTGATGTGACGCATTCCATTGCGCGTGCTTATGGCGTTGAACATCCTGAAGCAGGGGTTGCATTGCGCGGTGCATTTATTATCGATGATAAAGGTATTGTTCGTGCAGAATTAATTAATGATTTGCCGTTGGGTCGCAGCATGCCAGAAATTTTGCGCTTGATCGATGCATTACAATTCACTGAAAAACACGGTGAAGTATGTCCTGCCAATTGGAAAAAAGGCGATAAAGGCATGACTGCATCACCGACGGGTGTTGCGTCTTATTTGGCTGAACATGCGGATCGGTTGTAATTGAATTATTAACGCGAGGTATTTGGTGTGAGAATATTTTTCTCACACCGATACTCATTTCCATTCTCGCAAACAATATTCGCTTTTCACAACACTGCCAAACAAGCGACTTTTTAAAATAATTTTTCTAATGAAAATCCAGTGCGCCGATGCGATCACTGCCGGATAACAAACCATAACCCAATTCATTTTTTTGAAGATGTGGATATTAGACCTCTTGTATAACCTTGAGTAATGCGACGAGGTCACAGAAAAGATTTTCGAAAAAGCGGAGCATACACGTTAGTATGTGAGCATTTTGAGAAAATTTTTTCGAAGAGATCGTCCATTAATCGAGGTTATGCAAGAGGTCTATTGATAATCCATTAAGCGTCGACCCCATGCGTCGGGTAATGCATCACGCAAACAAGATGGCATAATATGCATGCCGGTGGGTTCAACTGTATTTTCTGATAATGGTAATTCAAATGGAGACAGCGGGATGGCATCAGCCCGTTCACGATAACTTTTACCATATACAAATAAATATCGATTGTTATCACGTACTAGTTTTCCAGCCACAACCGGATTAGATTGTTGTGGCAGCCAAATCCAAACAAATGCTTCTTTTGTGTTTTGTGCATTAGAAGTCATCACTCACTTTTTGTTTTTTGTGATGCGTTTTTTTTGGAAGTAATGCGGAAAAACCAGATAGTATCGTTTGCCATTTTGAGAGCGATTGATCATCTTCTGAAAAAAGCGGGATAGCCAGCAAATACGCTGCTTCAAATACAGTTCCAATGGATACTGTGCGATCTCCTTTTTCAATCGCAATCACCGTTTGGCGTGTCACATTCAAGCGCTCGGCCAATTCTGCTTGAGAAAAAGCACGTTCTTGTCTGGTCACCTGAATTAATTTACCCAGTGTTTTTAGGGCGTTTTTAGTATATTGTGAAATCATGTTAATTATATTTAACTTTAAGTGATTTTATGTTAATTATAACAAACATTTGTGGGGGATGCAATAAAAAAAGGGGGTAGAAATGACTATTGGCTATATTTATTCACAATATAACAAAACAGTTCTGCTGTTTGCTTTGCATCGTAAATAGCAGAATGTGCTTCGTTTTTGTCAAATCCCAATCGCGCAATGCGCAATGCTTTTGCCAAAACGGTTTTACCAAAAACCAATCCGGATAAAGTGGCGGTGTCAAACACAGTGAAGGCATGAAAGGGTGTTGCTTTTATTTTGCAACGTTTCGCTGCCGTCAAAATAAATGATAAATCAAAATGTGCGTTATGACCGACTAACACGGCGCGACGACATTCTGTTTGTTTTAATGTTTGCTCTACAAATTGAAACAATTGTGTGAGCGCATCGTTTTCAGCAATATCAAATCGAAAAGGATGGAATGGATCGATACCGGTAATTTCCAATGCTGCTTCATCTAAACGTGCACCTTCAAACGGAGTGACATGACACGCAAAATTACTTGCTGGAACAAGCAAGCCAGCTTCGTTGTAATTGACAGTCACTGCAGCAATTTCAAGAATGGCATTTTTTTGATAATCAACACCACTGGTTTCGATATCAATAACCACCGGTAGATAACCGTCAAAGCGTTTTTTAATTTGTTTCATAATTTGGTTATCAGTTATCAGTTATCAGTTGCCATTTTATTATTTCACCTGCCTTCATCGGAACTATTTGTGTTTCACCAAAAGACAGTGTTGCTGGAATTTCCCACGATTTTTTCACTAACGTAATTTTATTTTTATTCATGGGCAGCTGATAAAATTCCGCGCCAAAGCGACTGGCAAAATTTTCTAATTTATCGAGTGCATTATTTTGTTCGAAAATTTCAGCGTATAATTCAATGGCAGCATGCGCTGAATAGATTCCTGCACACCCACAGCTCGATTCTTTTTTTTCTTGTGCATGAGGGGCGCTATCTGTGCCCACGAAAAATTTCGGATTGCCGCTGATGACAGCATGAATTAATGCTTGTTGATCCTCGATTCGCTTTAAAATAGGCATGCAAAAATAATGGGGGCGAATGCCGTGATGAAATAAATCATTGCGATTGTAGTGTAAATGATGTGGTGTAATGGTTGCGGCAATGTTTTTTGGCACACTTAAAATAAAATCCACTGCTGCTTTTGTTGAAATATGTTCTAAAATAATTCGCAGCGTCGGAAAATTTCCTACCACTTTTTTTAATGCCCCCAAGAATAATTTTTCCCGATCAAAAATATCCACGTTTTTATCAATGGATTCTCCGTGAATGCACAAAGGTAAATCACAGGATTGCATTTGTTCAAGCAAGGGAAAAATTTTTTGAATGTCAGTAATGCCAGCGGCGGAGTGGGTTGTAGCACCCGCAGGATAATATTTTGCGGCAACAATAATTCCTGATTTTTTGGCGTCCAGAAAAATAGTAGGTGACATATTTTCTGTTAAATATAAAGTCATTAACGGTTTGAAATTCAAACCGTGTGGGATTTTTTCCACAATGCGATCGTGATAATCGCGCGCTTGATCAATGGATGTGATCGGCGGTTTTAAATTGGGCATAACGATGGCGCGCGCAAATCTAGCTGCACTGTCAGTAACAGTGCGTTTTAAATATAAATCATCGCGAAGATGACAATGCCAATCGTCAGGTTGCGTAATCGTGATTGAGTTGGTCATAAAAATTACAGCGCAAAAATATTTGAAAACCATTGTAGCAAATTTATAAAAATAGCGTTATGATCTTCGTCCTTTATTTTGGAATATATATAACTTCAGGAGTAATTCACAGTGAAACGAGTGATTATACCCGTTAGCGCTATCGCGGCTTTTTCATTAGCAACATCCAGTTTTGCTACGACAACAACCGATACAGTTTCTCTTACTGCTTTTAAAAAATTGGAACGCGAAGTGGCAACATTGCGTGCACAAGTGAATCAGAAAAAAAATACAAAAAAAATAAAACACGCTAAAAAAATGCAACATAAATACAGCGTCGAAGCAGTTAAAACGAGTGCACCAGGTGCGTTTAAAAATCCCTGGGCGCATTTTGTTACCGTGACAACAACACCATTTTTGGGTCGTGGAACTGATTATGATGGTGATGATTTATTATTTAATTTGTCTTCGAATAATGAAGATTTGCGTTTGTTAAAACAAAAACAGCAGCTTGATAATGAAATGAAAGCGGATGGTTATTCTTTAGATCGTCCTGTTTTGCAATTAAGTGGTGCAGTGGAAGCACAAGGATATTCGTATAGTGGATTTTCACCCGGCACAACAACCAGCGGTTTGAGTTTATCAACCGCTGAATTAGATTTTAATGCCATTGCAAGTTCATGGGCATCTGCATTTATGTCCACTGAATTTAATGGCGCACCCATCAGTACGGGAAATCGCGCACCCAATTCGACAATTTATTTGAGTCGTGGTTTTGCAACCATCGGTAATTTAAATCGCTTCCCTGTTTATTTCACGGGTGGTTTGATGTATGTGCCATTTGGTCGCTATGCAAATGACATGGTGAGTACGCCGCTAACACAATCACTCGGCAGAATTCGCACACCTGCTGCATTGCTGGGTTTTAGTTTGGATAATGGTTTGCATGGATCAGTGTATGGGTATTCCGGCAGTCAAACGTCTGGTGCTCAACCGGTATTTAAACAGTGGGGTGCAGATGCAAATTATAAATATAAATTTGGCACAAAAAATCATATCTCCTTTGGTGGTGGTTGGGTGTCGAACATAGCAGATGCACAAGGACAACAAAATACAGGATTGAGCACAGCGATGAGCCAATTCGGTGGTTTTGGTGTTGCGAATGCGGGCACCGGTTTAAGCAATAATAATGCGTTGGTGCATGCGGTTGATGCCGCTGATGGTCATGCGACTGTAGCATTCGATCGAATCAGTTTGATCGGCGAATATCTGAGTGCGATTGAACGTTACAACACGGCAGATATGACATTTAATTCGGTTGGCGCAGAACCCGCGGCAGCACATGCTGAAGTCGATTATCTCTTGCCGTTCTTTGATAGAAAATATGGTACGACATTGGGTCTTGCTTATGGTCATACATCACAAGCATTGGCACTGAACTTGCCTGAAAATAGTTATTCTGTATTTGTGAATACCAGTATCTGGCGCGAAACAACGGAAAGCTTGGAATTCCGTCACGATACAGATTATTCCAATACAACAACCGCAAGTGGTCGTGGTGCAACAGCCAATATTGTTGGTACGGGTCGCACACGCAATTCTGTTCTTGCGCAAGTTGGTGTGTATTTCTGATTGATGAAAATCACTGAAATCTTTTTCTCACTTCAAGGCGAAACAAAAACGGTAGGTCTGCCTACTGTTTTTGTGCGCTTAACCGGCTGTCCTCTACGATGCCAATACTGTGATACTGAATACGCTTTTTCTGGCGGGAAAAATTATTCAATTGATGATGTGATTAAAAATATCGAAAAATACAGCACAAAATACGTGACGGTGACAGGTGGTGAGCCGCTCGCGCAAAAAGAATGTTTGTTGTTACTAAAAACATTATGTGATTTACAGTATTATGTGTCCTTAGAAACCAGTGGTGCGTTGGATATTTCTGAAGTTGATTCGCGAGTAATAAAAATTGTTGATATTAAAACACTTGCCTCACTCGAATCATCAAAAAATAATTTTGATAACATAAAATATTTATTGTCACACGATCAAATTAAATTTGTGATTTGTGATCGCAATGATTACGAGTGGTCGAAAAAAATAATGTTACAATTTGAATTAAACAAAAAATGTGAAATATTGTTTTCGCCGAGTTATCACCAAATCGATTACGCAACATTAGCCGATTGGATTTTAGCGGATCAATTGCCCGTGAGATTTCAAGTGCAGTTGCATAAGGTGGTGTGGGGAGATGTGGAGGGAAAATAGTTTATAGAGTTTGGTACCCCATCCTAATGGGCGGAGTTTCTCCAAATTCAACTAACGTCCCACTTACTGGAGTTCCAGGTGGAACTTCACCTGCTACCCTTCCAACAGTGGGAAAGGGCATGGAAGAATTAATGAGAGAAGTCGTCGGGACATGATTCGATTGACCTAAACAGCGCGAACAACAGACGCCCAGCATAAAACCAATTAGTGTGCAGAGTGTTACACCAAGAACCAAATCTTCTTCGCTTGGCATGAAACGTATTGTTATCCAACTATCATTTTGCGGCGCTATTCGACTGTTTACAATCGCATAGATAAATGCAAATAGAAAGTAGAGTGCTGCACCAAACACCCCGCCGATGATTCCACACACAGTAGCACGGGCGATGCGTATTGTTTGACTAACGTAAAACATCTTAGTCCTTTTAGTCCTTGAAAATTATTCTCGATAGCCACATATTACTAAAATCAACAATACAATAGAGTTTATTATATACGAATGGACAAATTTACCAACTTATTTCAGCAAGCGCTAGCGGATGCGCAATCCATTGCTTTGGGACATGATAATCAAGTGATTGAGCCTGAGCATGTGTTGTTGGCTATGCTACAACAAGATGGTGGTTCAACTGTCGCTGTATTGGAACAAGTGGGTGTAAACATTAACTTGCTTTCGCGTGATCTGGAAAACGCAATCGCGCATTTTGCCAAAGTGGAGGGCACGCCGGGTCAAGTCCATGTTTCCAATTCACTCGCGCAATTATTAAATCGCTGCGATCAATTAGCGCAAAAAAATAAAGATCAATTCATTTCATCCGAGTTGTTTTTATTAGCGGCGATGGAGATAAAAAGCGCATTGCAAGATTTCTTAAAAAAATCGGGTGCAAAAGAAAAAAATTTACAAGAGGCAATTAAAAAAATGCGTGGCAATGAAAAAGTGTCTGATCCCAATGCAGAAGGTTCTCGAAAAGCATTAGAAAAATATACGATTGATTTAACCGAGCGCGCACAAGCTGGAAAATTAGACCCGGTGATTGGTCGTGATGAAGAAATTCGCCGCGTGATTCAAGTATTACAACGACGTACGAAAAATAATCCTGTTTTAATTGGTGAACCAGGTGTGGGAAAAACCGCAATTGTGGAAGGATTGGCGTTGCGTATTATCAACGGCGAAGTGCCCGAAGGATTAAAAAATAAAAAAGTATTATCACTCGATATGGGTGCGTTAATCGCAGGTGCAAAATTTCGCGGTGAATTTGAAGAGCGATTAAAAGCAGTATTAAAAGAGTTAGCAAAACATGCAGGTCAAGTGATTTTATTTATTGATGAATTGCACACCATGGTTGGCGCTGGAAAAGCGGAAGGAGCGATGGATGCAGGTAACATGTTAAAACCCGCTCTTGCGCGTGGCGAATTACATTGCGTTGGTGCAACCACGTTGGATGAATATCGACAATATATTGAAAAAGACGCGGCATTGGAAAGACGTTTTCAAAAAGTATTGGTTGATGAACCCACCGTATTAGATACGATTGCTATTTTGCGTGGACTCAAAGAAAAATACGAAGTGCATCATGGTGTAACAATCACCGATCCAGCTATTGTTGCTGCAGCAACGCTATCACATCGTTATATCACCGATCGACAATTGCCCGATAAAGCGATTGATTTAATCGATGAAGCAGCCAGTGAAATTCGCATGGAAATTGATTCTAAACCGCATGATTTAGATCGATTAGAGCGTAAATTAATTCAATTTAAAATTGAACGTGAAGCATTAAAAAAAGAAAAAGATGATGCTTCACAAAAAAGATTAAAAGATTTGGAATCAGATATTAAAAAAACAGAAAAAGAATATGCCGATTTAGAAGAAATTTGGAAGGCGGAAAAAGCCAATTTACATGGCGCGCAAAAAATCAAAGAAGAACTAGACAAGGCGCGTATGCAATTGGAAGCAGCGGCACGCCAATCTGATTTATCTAAAATGTCTGAATTGCAATATGGCGTTATCCCTGATTTGGAAAAAAAATTAAAACAAGCAGAAAGCGCTGAGAAAAACGCAGAAAGCAAAGACAAACACAAATTATTGCGCACACAAGTCACCGAAGAAGAAATCGCCGACGTTGTTTCCAAATGGACGCATATTCCCGTTTCGCGCATGCTGGAAGGCGAAAAAGAAAAATTATTACGCATGGAGAAAGTGTTGCATGCGAGCGTGATTGGCCAAGATGAAGCAGTCAATGCAGTAGCTAATGCGATTCGTCGTTCGCGCGCTGGCATGTCTGATCCGAATAAACCAATTGGTTCATTTTTATTTTTAGGACCAACCGGCGTTGGCAAAACGGAAATTTGCAAGGCGTTAACGTTATTTTTATTTGATACGCAAGATGCGATGGTGCGTATTGATATGTCTGAATTTATGGAAAAACATTCTGTTGCGCGATTAATTGGCGCGCCGCCCGGATATGTGGGTTATGAAGAAGGCGGTTATTTAACGGAAAGTGTGCGCAGAAAACCGTATTCACTTTTATTATTAGATGAAATTGAAAAAGCCCATCCGGATGTTTTTAATATTTTATTACAAGTGTTAGATGATGGTCGTTTAACAGATGGTCAGGGCCGCACGGTGGATTTTAAAAATACCGTGATTGTGATGACATCGAATTTAGGGTCAGACATTATTCAAGAATTTTCAAATGAAGGTTATGTGAAAATGAAAGAGATGGTGATGGAAGTGGTTCGTAAAAGTTTCCGTCCCGAATTTATTAATCGTATTGATGAATCAGTTGTATTTCATGCGCTCACCAAAAATGATATTGCCCACATTGCAAACATACAAATTGAACGTATTAAACAGCGTTTGCAAGAACAAAATTATAAAATTACTTTATCAAAAGACGCAGTGGAGTTTATTGCGAATGCGGGATTTGATCCCGTTTATGGTGCACGCCCATTAAAACGCGCGATACAACAATATTTAGAAAATCCCTTGGCGCAAGATATTTTGTCAGGAAAGTTTTCGCCAGGTGCGACGATTCAGGTGATGTGCGATGGAAATCAATTGGCGTTTAAATAAAAAACACGGTATTGACGAAAAGAACATCTGACACTAAGATAATTTTTCTCTGCAAAACAAGGAAGAAAATCATGCAGTATTGGCATTCCGTTATCGATGAGGTGTTGCATAAAGACGAACAAGCGCGCTCATTTTTTTTCACCAATCACGGTCGACTGGGTGATATTTTTGAAGATAATCATCCGCGAGCCACTATTTTAGTTTCAAGAAAATGTAAAGATGGACGTATTTATGCATTGGGGAAAAAATTTCCTGAGTTGTATCTTACTCGACGTGAAGCAGAAACCATGTTTTGGGTCGTGCAAGATTTTACATTAGCCTATGTAGCGCAACAAATGACTTTATCTCGACGTACCGTTGAATTTTATGTGAAAAATTTAAAATTAAAATTACAGTGTCGAAATAAAAAAGAATTAATTGAAACAATATTGCAAACGGATTTGCTGCGACAGTTGGAGTTGGAGGGGTTGCAGATTATGAGGCATTGAGTTTTAATGCAAGATCCATTATTTGCATTTTGAGTCATCTATCAAATGGAAGTGAGCCATGCAGCACAATACCCCTTTATTTCAATTATCCATCGATCGCTTACGTTCTTTGTGCGATGTGGTCATGGGCGCGGTTTTTGTCGTGCTGGTTCTGAATATTGATATTCCTGATTTATCACAAGTTAAAACAGCGCAAAATTTCTTAGATGCCTTTTTTCTAGAACTTCCTGCTCTGTTTTCATTTGTGATTTGTTTTTTGGTGGTTGCAAAATGTTGGCAAATTCATAATTTATTATTTCATCATGTCAAACAAGTTGATAAACGCGTTTTGTGGTTGACGATGTTTTATTTGTTGAGTATCTCCTTTCTTGTGTTTAGCGCAGGATTACATATGCGTTTTGATGAAAAAATTATTGTGATTGTTTTTTCATTGAGTTTATTGATGCCGCCATTTTTATTATCGATGTTGTGTGCGCGCGTTGTATATGCGTGGAAATTTGATGAATCCATTTATTTGTCAGAAGATCGAAAACGGGCTGCCGTTGTTCTAATGTTAAAAATATTTTTGATTCCGGCCATTGCCATTTCATCGGTATTGTTAACCTATGTTGATATTCCCTTGTCGTATTACATTTGGTCGCTGATGTTATTGGTTATCTTTGTGTAGTGTTTTGTGTGCGTGTGCGTGTGTGGTGTTTTCTGCGGGTTACCCACGGCTGAGCTTGTATTCCCCCCTTATTTATTTTACTGTTCTCCCACTATGATATTTCATCCAGCCTGGCAAACCGCGTTATCTACCGCCATTACCACTATTTCTGAACTGTCTGAAATGGTGAAAGTGGATTTAGGTGAATCAGGTCTCGTGCATCAAGCGCAGCAATCATTCGCATTGCGCGTGCCACGTGAATTTGTATCGCGCATGGAAAAAGGAAATGCGCGTGATCCATTACTACTGCAAGTGTTGCCGCAAGCAATTGAAATGCAATCTGTATCAGGATTTTTAAATGATCCGCTCTATGAAAATGACAAAAATCCTGTCCCAGGTTTATTGCATAAATATCCAAATCGCGTTTTACTGACATTAACAGGCGCGTGTGCGATTCATTGTCGTTATTGTTTTCGTAGACATTTTCCTTATGCTGATAATGTGCCAAGCCGTGTGAACGGGAATCGTGCATTACAGTATATTGCGCAAGATAATCAGATTGATGAAGTGATTTTAAGTGGCGGTGATCCGCTGGTGTTGAAAGATCATTTGATTGCGGAATGGGTAATGCAGTTGGAAAAAATAACGCATGTAAAACGGCTGCGCATTCACACGCGATTGCCGATTGTGATTCCGCAACGGGTTACACCAGAATGGATTGATTGGATGCAGCGATCGCGTTTTCAAATTGTCATTGTATTACATTGTAATCATGCAAATGAAATAGATGAATCTGTTTTGCAAGCGGTCAGTAAATTGCGTGAAGCGAAAATTATTTTATTAAATCAATCGGTGTTGTTGAAAGATATTAATGATTCTGCAAGTGCATTGGTCAATTTAAGTAAAAAATTATTTGAAGCGGGTGTGTTACCGTATTATTTGCATTTGCTGGATAAAGTAAATGGTGCCGCGCATTTTGATGTCAGTGAAGAAAAAGCAAATCAATTACTGTCAGACATCAAAAAAAAATTGCCGGGATTTTTAGTGCCCAAGTTGGCGCGAGAAATAGCGGGGATGTTACATAAGGTGTTTTAATCTACTCACACTCTCTTCTCAAATTCCTCAACCGCTTCTTCCACATTTTTTCGGAAAAGCAATGGGTTGGGAATATAAGGAAAACTATCTTTTGTGCCACCCGTTCCGATGATGGTGATAATGCCGTAATTAAAAATTCTGCCCGGAATAGATTGATCAACCAACACCCCCTCTACTTTATCCAGTAATAATTCGAGCGAACTACGTTTAATCCAGCCGACTTTAATCACAACCCGTTTATTCGTGACGCAATATTCTGATGTAACAAAATAAATATAAGCACTGAGAATCCAGTAAAGTCCGACTAGTAATAATGCAACCGCAATGACAGAATGTGCGGAGAGTGAAGCAAAAATATCGGTTGAAAATCCAAAGGGTGAAAAAATCCAGGCATACAATCCCAACGCTACCAATGCGCAGCCCGATACAAAAATAATCCAGTGTGGTCTGACGCCATACAATAATTTTTCGTTGTTCAGTAAATTGCTTTCGATATATTGGAATCGCATTACACCACCTCCATCTTTGTCGCACCACGCAACCCACGTGGCAACAAATTACCGCGACGACCGCGTTCGCCATGAAAATTAATTAAATCATTGCGTTTGAGAATCAACTCTCGTTTTCCTGAGATCAATTTTAAGCCGGATTTTTCGAATAAAATGGTTATCGCAACACAAAACTCTTCGCGGCTCGCTACTTTTGCAGAAGGAATTTGAATCATTTTATTTCCTTTTCCGCGCGGTAATTCGGGTAATTCAGCGAGTGGAAATACCAGTAAATGTCCGATGTTAGTGAGCACGGCGACATAATGTGATTCCGTATCTGAAACAGGGATGGGTGTTAATGCGAGCGAACCAGCAGGGCATTTTAACACTGCTTTTCCATTTTTATTTTTCGCGGATAAATTTTCAAGTTGTGTGACAAATCCATATCCTGCATCTGATGCAATTAATAAACGATCATCTGATTTTCCAATTAACATGCCCGTTATTTCAGCGCCAGGTGTGATTGATAAACGCGATGAAAGTGGTTCGCCTTGTCCGCGCGCAGAAGGCAGCGTGTGTGCAATCAATGAATAACTTTTTCCCGCTGAATCTAAAAAAGTAATGGTGTCAGTGCTTTTGCCTGGCAATTGCTGATAGAACTCATCACCAGCGCGATAACTTAATGTGTTGCCATCAATTTCATGGCCTTTCGCAGCGCGTACCCACCCTTTTTTAGATAAAACAACCGTAATATTCTCTGCAGGTGTGATTTCTTCAAAGCTCATCGCTTTTGCTTCAATGCGCGCAACGATGGGCGAGCGACGTTTGTCACCATAACATTTCTGATCTTCCTTTAATTCATTTTTAATTAATGTTTTTAAGCGTGCGGATGAACCGAGTGTTTCTTCGATATCGTCTTTTTCTGCGCTTAATGCATTTTGTTCGTCGCGAATTTTTATTTCTTCTAATTTCGCCAATTGACGTAATTTAATTTCTAAAATCGCATCGGCTTGTATTTCGCTTAATTTAAATTTTTTCATCAAGGCTGATTTGGGTTCATCCTCATGACGAATAATGCGAATCACTTCGTCAATGTGCGCATAAACCGTTAGAAAACCAGCAAGTAAGTGGAGTCGCTCTACAATATTTTTCAAGCGAAATGTTAAACGACGACGCACGGTCTCTGTTCGGTAAGCGAGCCATTCATTTAAAATGGCGAGTAATGGTTTTACTTGAGGACGACCATTGGTACCAATTAAATTAAAATTAATCCGAAACGTTTTTTCTAATTCGGTGGTTGCAAATAAATGTGACATCAACTGTTCGATATCAACGCGATTGCTGCGCGGCGTAATCACCAAACGCGTTGGGGTGTCATGATCAGATTCATCGCGTAAATCAGATACGGTTGGTAATTTTTTTGCTTGCATTTGCGCTGCAATTTCTTCGAGAATTTTGCTGGCAGAGACTTGGTGGGGCAGCGCTGTAATAATAATATCGTCCTCTTCGCGCGTGTACGTTGCGCGTGCGCGAATCACGCCATTACCGGTTTCATAAATTTTTTTAATTTCACTGAGTGGTGTAATAATTTCTGCTGCAGTGGGATAATCGGGCGCTTTGATCATTTTAAAAATATCGCTTAGCGTTGCTTTGGGATTCTCTAATAAATGAATACAAGCGTTAGTGACTTCTATTAAATTATGTGGCGGCATGTCGGTCGCCATTCCCACTGCAATGCCGGATGTTCCATTTAATAAAACATTCGGTAAGCGCGCTGGTAATAATGCAGGTTCTTCGAGCGTGCCATCAAAGTTTGGCACCCAATCGGCAGTGCCTTGTTGTAATTCTGCTAACAGGGTTTGTGCATAGCCTGCTAAACGGGACTCGGTGTAACGCATTGCGGCAAATGATTTGGGATCATCACTGGATCCAAAATTACCTTGCCCATCGACTAAGGGATAGCGGTATGAAAATGGTTGTGCCATTAATACCATCGCTTCATAACAAGCGCTGTCGCCGTGCGGATGAAATTTACCAATGACATCCCCAATGGTGCGCGCGGATTTTTTATATTTCGCGGTATTTTTTAAGCCTAATTCTGACATCGCATACACAATGCGACGTTGTACGGGTTTTAATCCATCCGCAATGTGCGGCAATGCGCGATCCAAAATCACATACATGGCATAATCTAAATACGCTTTTTCACTGAATGTAAAAATAGATTGTTGTTCGATATCAGAATAAGTTTGTTTTGTCATAATCAGTTATCAGTTATCAGTTTGTCCACGCTCATACCATTGCTCGATTTCTTTTGCCGCGTTTTCTAGTTGGCTGCGAAACCGCTTGCCAATTTTCAATATCAACACGCTGCCGTGGCTTAAATAAACGTTCAATTTCATTTTGCACTTCCAATGCTTGAGAAAGCGCAATCAATCTTTCTAATGAAATTTGTCCTGTTCGCTCAAATCGTTTTAAAGAGTGTACATTGACATTCGCTGCAGTGGCGAGCATGTCACGTGTCCATGTTTTTTGTAAACGAATCGCGGTTATTCGCATTGCCAATTCCTTGCAGACGTCTCTTGCTGACATGACGGTGTCCTTTTGTATTCCTAAAATAGATCATATACTATCTGTCGCAATAAATATTGGCAATAACATAGTGTGTGGGAGTGTGCGCGTGCGTGTGCGTCATTTTTCTCTGATCGATAATATATTAACGCAAGCGAATGATGCGTTAATAACGTTGTTTACCGTGGCCTCTGATGCGCGAAAAAATCCATCAGAAAATATCGCTGAAACAGTATTAACACCCGAAGAGAAAAAAAATAGTATTGGTTGCATGCGCGTAAATCACACCGGTGAAGTGTGTGCGCAAGCTTTGTATCGTGGACAAGCGTTGGTTTCTCGATCTGACAAAACGCGCAAACTGTTACAAAAATCGTGCGAAGAAGAAACAGATCATGTGGCGTGGACAAAAAATCGTTTAGACGAACTGCAGGGTAAAATCAGTTATTTCAATATTCTTTTTTACGGTAATTCTTTTTTGATTGGTGCTATCGCAGGCTTGATGGGTGATCGATGGAGTTTGGGTTTTGTGTCTGAAACAGAAATTCAAGTGGCAAAACATTTGCAAAATCATCTGGAAAAATTATCCGAAAAAGATTTAAGAAGTCGTGCGATTGTTTTGCAAATGCATGATGAAGAATTACAGCATGAAAAAAAAGCCGTTGATGCGGGCGCAGTTGAATTGCCCTTTTTTATAAAAAAATTAATGCAATTGCACGCGCGGATGATGACGGTGACTGCGTATTTTATTTGATCAAACCCTTTGACTTCGTACCATTCCCTTTGTAATATGGACTATACTCCTAATATAGACGGTAAATTAGGATCATTGTCCATAAAATTTATATGAAGAATGATATAAAAATGATTATAAACAGAGAGTTAAAACTAGATGCGCACGAAAGTTGTTTTCTTTTCGGCCCTAGAGGCACGGGAAAAAGCACGCTATTGGAACAGTATTTCAATAAAGATAGTGCATTGTGGATTGATCTTTTAAGAGCCAGTGAAGAAGAAAAATACGCTAGAAATCCTGATACGTTAATCGCTGAAGTTGCCGCACTCTCGGATGTCAAAACACATATTGTTATTGATGAAATACAAAAAGTTCCTCGATTGTTGGATGTGGTGCATCATCTAATCGAACACACCCAAAAATATTTTGTTCTCTCAGGATCCAGTACGCGCAAAATTAAAAATAATGCAGCCAATTTATTGGCCGGACGCGCATTTGTATATCATTTAGCTCCTTTTACATTTACTGAATTAGGAAAAAAATTTCAATTAGAAAATGCATTGAATTGGGGAATGCTTCCCAAAATCTATCAATATCAACATGACTCGCAAAAGAAAAAATTTTTGCAAGCTTATGCGCGTACCTATTTAAAAGAAGAGGTGTGGCTTGAACAATTGATTCGTAATTTAGATCCCTTTCGATATTTTTTGGAAGTCGCAGCGCAAGGTAATGGGAAAATTATAAATTATAGCAATATTGCACGTGATGTGGGTGTCGATTATAAAACAGTGGAGAATTACTATTCCATTTTAGAAGATACTTTGTTGGGTTTTTTTGTGCACGCTTATTCTGGCTCATTTCGAAAACAAATTAATCAGGCACCAAAATTTTATTTTTTTGATGTCGGTGTTACGCGCAGCTTAGCGCGCATGCTTTCTGTTTTACCGAGAGAAAAAACAAATTATTATGGCGATTTATTCGAACATTTTATTATGATTGAAATTAAAAAATTGATTGAATACCATCAAAACGAATATCGATTAAGTTATTTACGTACAAAAACTGGTTTGGAATTGGATTTAATTATTGATCGACCACAACAAAAAAAACTATTGATTGAAATAAAAAGTAATCATGACGTGCAAGAACATCAACTAAGCAATTTTAGCCATTTAATTGAAGAATTTCCCGATTGCGAAGCGGTTTGTTTTTCTCGAGATACTCATCAGAAAAAATTTGGAAAAATCATGGTGTGGCCATGGCAAGAAGGTATCGGTCATTTTTTTAAATGAGGAACGCTGTTACCCCAGTTTTCAAACTTCAAGACTTTTATTTTTTCAAAATGTTTGGTGCTGTTTGTTATTAAAATCCCATCATTTGCTAATACAATACTGGCGATCATTAAATCCATATCAGCAACTAAATTGCCTTGTTTTTTCAGGTGTGCTTTGTGCTCAGCAAATATAAAAGATGCTTTATGTGAAAATTCAAGAACGCGAATTTCTTTTAGGAATCCTTGTATTTTTTTTAAATTTTGTTCTTTTCTTATTGAATTATATGCGCCATATAATAATTCTGTTTGATTAATAATAGTAGTTGATAATTCTGAAGACGAAATAACAGAAATTTTTTCAACAACATTTTGATGACCTTTCATAAAATAAATCAAGGTGTCCGTATCTAACACATACTTCATAATTTAACCTTTATATCTTTATTTCGTCGATCACATTTAATAACCGATAACATCTCATCAGATTCTGCGTCTGAAAAAATTCCTGCGAACTGCATGATAGGATTATAATGTTTTAATTTCTGACTGGCATAATACTCCAGTGCTTTTTCCACTACCGCTGTTTTAGAAGTATGTAATTTTTTTTCGAGCAACGACAAGATCAATAATGTTTGTTGTTTTAAACGAAAATTAATGGGTTTTTTAGTTGTCTTTGATGGCTTCATGATTTTCACCCAAAATAATGTATATACAAATTATAGTATATTTTTGTTTTTTGTCAATACATATTTTTATACATATAGACATCACATTATCACTAATATGGCATCTGTCCGGTTAATACAGGCAAAAAAACGATGCAAATCGCTTGCAATTTTTTTGCGCAAGGGGAAAATACTGTCAAAGAAGCGTCAGCAGAGACTGCTCACCGCGCAGTGTCTGGGGTAAGCAGCGATGTAGAAAAAATACTCGGCAAAAATTTTTTACGCGTCGCTTCCGCGGTGTGGAAATAACGCCAGACGCTACTCAATACGCAAGGATGATCGTGAGTTCTAAAAAAACTTTTTTCAACACACTGCTGCTCGTTTCGAGTCTTTTGTTTTTTAGCAATATGTTTGCTGATGAGATTTCTTATTCTCTCTCTATGCCTAAACCATCCACGCATTATTTTCATGTGCAAATGATTGTCAGTAAAATTCCAACAAAAATGCTGGAGGTTCAGATGCCCGCGTGGACACCAGGTGTCATGTCTATTACCGATTTTGCGCGTTACATTATTGATGTTAATGCATACTCATCGGATCATCAAAAATTACCATTTCATAAAATAGACAAACAAACTTGGCAAATTGAAAATGGGCATTATTCTTCCGTGATGATTGATTACCAGGTTTATGCGAGTTCGCAACCTGCAACCAATACATCATCATTAACCAATAATAGTGGTTTCATTAACGGAACCAGTGTTTTTATGTATGTGGTGAATGGAAAAGATTCGCAAAGCAACTTAACTGTGAATGTGCCGCAGGGTTGGCAAATATTATCAGCGGCAGGAAAACTAGGACAACATCAATTTACTTTTTCCAATTATGATTTGTTAGCAGATCATTCCATTCAATTAGGAAAATTTTATAGCACACCTTTTAATACTGATAAAACACATGATTATTTGAGTGTTACTGGTGATTACACGCAACAATCTATAAAACTTTTATTGCATGAAACACAATTGATTGAAAAAACAGCTGAATCCATGCTGCCACTCATTGACACAAAACACTACACCAATTTTTTTCAATTTATCCCGAATATAAAAGATCCAGATGGATTAGAGCATTTGGATGATTTTTTGATTATTGATAATCAACCATTGACGAGCCACGACGGAAAATCATTGGATAATACAATCGATGGTTATCCGTTAATGTGGGTAATAGCGCATGAATTTGTGCATCGATGGAATGTCAAACGGTTAAGACCAGCTAATTTAGGCCCCTTTGATTACAGCAAAGAAGTTTATACTCATTCATTCTGGTTTGTAGAAGGCGCAACCAGTTATATTGGTGATTTAATTTTGCTAAAGAGCGGTCTTTGGTCCAAGCAAGATTTTTATAACCATATGTCACAGCAAATGACCTTGCTTAATAAAAGCCGCGGACAATTTGTTCGCAGTATGGAACAAGCAAGTTTCGATATTTGGTTGAAAGATCAGAAGGGCGGTCCTTTTTGGAATAGCGTGTGGTCTGATCCTCATATCAAAGGCGAACTCATTTGTTGGATGATGGATTTATCCATCAGACATCTCACGCATAATAAGAAAAATTTTCTAGATTTTTTTAATCTTTTTTACAACAGAATGTATGTACAAGCCAAACCCGACAGTTATTATTTAAAAGGTCGTGGATATACGACACAGGATATTGTGCAGGCGCTTCAAGATACCACACAAACAGATTGGCATGAATTTTTCAAAAAAAATATTGCCTCTCCAGGCCAGATTGCATATGGGTATTATTTACAGTATGCGAAGGATAGTCAGAGATGCGGTGTCAGGTGCATTTAATCTGCTGGTCGGCAGTTCGAATCTGTCCTGTGTGTTGTTGAGCTATGGTTTTTTCAGCAGAATTTAATTTATCAACAGTCTCTTCATCACGTCTGTTGCTTGGAATTGAAAACATTTTATAAGAAAATATAAATTCAGCAGGAATAGAGGATAGAATTATCACTTCTTGATTAAAACGATATTGCTGACCAATGGCGATCAATTTTTTTTCGTTCAAAGCATCCACATCTATCATGCAAACAGAACTATCGCTAAGGTAGTAAGTTTCAACATATCCAACTCTACGATGCTTGAATACCCCAGTGCTTTTTCTTTTTCTTGGAATATACAATAAGTTGTTATCAACAACTGATGTGCCTAATGCATAGGCTATCGCTTTATTTACGTCGTATGATGTCGATATAAAAATATTTTTAGAAACAGGGAAATTAAAATTACGTTCAACGCCCTCATTTTTAAATAAATTTTCATAGCCATATTGATTTACATAAATATGAATCAATTGATAGAATCTATTGGCAAATGATATTTCTTTCCCTTTGCTTGTTCTTTTGCGGATTAATTTTCCATCTTTATCTCGCTCTCGTTGAATATTATTATCAACGTATAAAGCTGAACACTGTTCCTTAATTTGCTTATCTGCTAGCACAAAACCAATTGTATTCGCAAGCGCTATTGTTGCAAGAGAATAGACGGTGCGCTGATGATTTTCTGGTTGTCGCACTTCTTTTCTTTGACGGCTGGTAAAAAATGCCGGGCTTAAATGTACACCGCGTGATAATTTTCTATGATTTGTTAAGTGGCTCAGCGCTGGATTGAGAATTGTTTCTTGATCAGCATCATCATCCGAGCTGTCTTCGTCGGTTGTATCTGCTGCATCTTCGATTAATTTTTCCAATCCTCCACGAATGTATTGCAGGTTGAGGGGATCACGCCAGCATTCCAGGATAGTTGGATACCTAAGAAGCCGCCCATCATGACTAAAATACTCCAACATGGCTTCTTTCGACGCAGGTTGGGAAGACCGTAAAAGTTCCTTTTTAAACTTCCTGCCAAAGCGTGTTAAGCCAGGATAGTAATTCAAAAATTTTTTTGACCCTGGAGATGCGTTGTGAATTAAGTCTTCATCTGGAGCTAAACCATCCATTAATGACTTTATAATTGCATTTTTGTCATTGTATAAGTTGGATGAATCTTTGCTTTCGTTTGAATGTCCCATGACGGCGCCACGCTGATCAACTTTGTGTTGTGACTATTATTTTTTTACCATAACACAGGTTATATTAATGGATCCTTAAATTTAAAAAATATAATTTGTAAACATCAAAAACGTATGCCACATATGCTTCGCAAAAGAGTAACACAATGCGTTTAGTAAATGATTGCAAAAAACAGGTAAAAATGATCGTGAATTAATAGATTATTTCAATATTATTTAAATAAGTAGCATATTATTCTATTTTTATAAAAATATAAGCAATAGTGAGAATAATATGGACCGAATTGATAAAAAAATCCTGACGTTACTGCAAGATAACGGGCGATTAAGATAATTTTACCCAGCCAATGCTTTTTTAACCGCGCGCGAATTTTTATGAATAACCATCAGATAGGCGCGTGCTGCACTTTCTGGTTGACGTTCATGACGTTCCCATTTTTCCAACGTTCTGATACTGAAACCAAAATTATTTGAAAATTCTTCACGAGTCATGTGCAAATGCTTTCTCACTTCTTTAACATCAATATTTTTTGGTACACGAACTTTTATTTTATGTGTACGTGCATTTTTCTTTTGACCTTTCGCATAAGCTAATGCTTCAGAAGCACCTTTTAATATGCTTTTGCTAACGCTACTCATAGATTTTCCTCGTAAGTTTTAACTAATTTTTTAATAATTAATTTCAACGTGTTCCGGTCAGCTTGAGATAAATTATCTTTTTCATTTTTTGGGTACACTGTAAAAAGAAAAATAGGTATTGATCCAGCCACAATTTTCCGGACACCTTGCTAAGCGACCATTTTAACTTCAAACAATTCAGGACTTAAAAAGCCCAGCGTCGAATGAAG
>Ga0155524_108_pt1 | contig 36135 bp, 38 predicted proteins | sample RifCSPhighO2_12_FD_107181 | JGI IMG/M metagenome (GOLD analysis project Ga0155524, IMG submission 107181) | Gammaproteobacteria bacterium RIFCSPHIGHO2_12_FULL_39_24
CAGGTAATTCGAGTCTTGCATTTCGCAGATAAAAACAAAAAGTTTTCACGCCATTCAAAAATGGCCAAAGTCCAGTTGAAGATCAGACAGCTTTCAGTTCCGGAAGAAAAATCGATTTTTTATAGAAAAGTGGCTTGGGTTACCTCATGAGACCGGAGAAGTGCCTATTTATATGAAGTACTATTTCCTCGGAGCGCGATGACCGTGATCCACCCTTTTCCCATTGGCCTTGCCGTCGGTGAGGCGTTTTGTAACCGCAACAAAGAACGCACACACTTGGCAAGCAATATTCAACACAATCGACACGCGGTGTTGTTGGCACCCAGACGTTATGGAAAAACCAGTTTAGTTAACCAGGTCATTTCAGAATTGAAAGTACCTCACTGTGAAATGGATTTTTTATTATCTGCCAGTATTGAATCAGCAAAAACGAAGATCATTGAAAAAACCGGTGAGTTGTTATTTCAACTATTACCGAAAACACAACAAGCAAAAGAAAAAATTCTGACTATTTTTAAAAAAATGCATCCGCAAATTGTACTGTCCGCTGCGGGACAAAAAATTATTTTGCAAGCGCCCGGCCCTGACACAACACCGGAACAAACCATCAGTGATATTCTCATCAATCTAGACAAAACGGCCGTGGCGGCAAAAAAAAGAGCGGTTGTTTTTATGGATGAGTTTTAACAAATCGGGCAGCTCGATCATCAATACACAGTAGAAGCAGCCATTCGTCATGCAGCAGAACGCAGTCAAAACATCAGTTATATTTTTTCAGGCAGCAATCGACATTTGCTATTACGTATGTTTGGCGACAAATCTCGACCTTTCTATAAATTATGTGACACCATGAGATTGGAGCGCATGAGTGAAAATGATCACGCGCTATTTATACAAAAACAAGCAAAAATAAAATGGAAAAAAGCATTAGGATCGAATGTATTGGAATTGATTTTTACGCTTTCTGAAAAACATCCTTATTATTTAAATTTGATTTGTAATCAAGCATGGTTACATGATGAATTTCCAACAATAGAAAAAATAACACTGCGCTGGAAAAATTATATTGAATCAGAGAAAACCATTTTTTCATCGGAAATATCAGGTTTAAGTAATAATCAAAAATTATTATTACTTGAAGTTGCCAAACATCCCACTAAACAGCCTTTTCACAACGAATACTTAAAAGCAGCTGGATTAGGTATTGCCAGTCAAAAGCAGGCATTAAATAAATTATTATTACTGGATTTTGTTTTTCAAAATGAATCTGGAATTTTTTGTGTACTGGATCCCGCGATGCGGGATTATATTGTGCTGAGTTAGTCACGAATGCAACGCATGAAACGCTTTTTGAAATTCACCGGATAATAATTCTGGAATCACGCAAAAAGATTCTGAGAGGGATTGAATAATATTCTCGCGATCATCACGACTGGGATTTCCCAATACATAATCCGTTACATCATCGCGATGACCCGGATGACCAATGCCAATTCTGAGTCGATAAAAATCGGATCCGATGTGCGAAATAATATCGCGCAATCCATTGTGACCGCCATGACCACCGCCTTGTTTTAAGCGCACAATGCCTGGTTCAAAATCCAATTCATCATGCACAACTAAAATTTCTTCAGGATTGATTTTGTAAAATTGGATAAAAGTAGAAACGCTGATACCGCTTTCGTTCATATACGTTGTTGGCTTCAATAAAAAACAATGATCTGAAAACGCGCCCACAAACGCACGAAATTTTTTTTCAAGAAAAATGGAAATATTATTTTTTTCTGCATAAAAATCGACAAACCAAGCGCCCACATTATGCCGCGTTGTAGCATATTGTGCGCCAGGATTGCCGAGACCGATGATGCAACGAATTGCCATATTTATTTTTTGGCTTCCGGTTTTTTCGCTTCTTTTGCATCAGCCACCGGTTTTTTACTGTCTTTTCCATCAGCAGCAGCCTCTTCTTCTGTTTCAGCTTTTTGACCGGTAATAACAGTCTCAACTGCAACTGGTGCTGCGGTTTCTTCAGGCTCTTCTTCACGTGGCGCATGAATACTCACAACCACTTGATCGTGCTCTTCATCCGCAATCGCATGGGTCAATACAACATTGTTGGGCATGGAAATTACTGATAAGTGAATCGAATCACCGATAGTTAATCCAGAAACATCCACTTCGATAAATTCTGGCAAATCTAATGGCAAACAAGTGATTTCAAGATGCGTAATTAATTTTGATAACACACCACCATCTTTCAAACCGGGAGATTTCGCTTCGCCCAAAAAATGCAATGGCACACGCATATGAATTTTTTCTTTCGTATTAATACGTAAAAAATCCATATGCATAATTTTAGGTTTAGTAGGATGACGCATCAATGCTTTCAACACCACTTTTTCAGATGCACCTTCTACATTCAATGTTAAAATGTGCGAATAAATGGCCTCGTGCTCAAGTGCTTTGATCACTTTGTTGTGTGACAAGCTAATTGGCATCGGTTCTTTGCCAGCGCCGTACAAAATTGCAGGCACGCGATCTTCTCTACGCAAACGACGAGCAGCAGGTTTACCTGTGCTTTGACGCGCTTGTGCTTCGAATTCAAATGAAACTGACATGACGTACTCCAGTAGTTGAAAAGAAAATAAGTGGGTATTGTAGCGATTAGTCGGGAAAATGCTAGTCCTCAAACATCGAACTTACCGATTCATTCGTTGTGATGCGAGAGATCGTTTCAGCAATCATGCCACTTAAAGACACTTGTTTTATCTTCGAGCATTGTTGCGCTTCTTCTGATAACGGAACTGTGTCAGTGACAATCAATGCGTCCAAACAAGATCGCTCGATATTTTCAATAGCGCGACCCGACAAAACAGGATGTGTACAGTACGCCGCTACTTTTTTCGCACCAAAATCGTTTAGTGCAGCAGCAGCATGACATAACGTTCCTGCCGTATCGACAATATCATCCACAATTAAACAATGGCGATTTTCAACATGACCAATCACATTCATCACCTGTGATTGATTGGGCGCTGGTCGACGTTTATCAATAATCGCCAAATCAGTGTCATGTAATCGTTTTGCAATCGCACGCGCACGTACCACACCACCCACATCAGGCGAAACAACGGTTAAATCAGGATATTCCGCGAGAATACCTTGTTGTTCTAAAATGCTGGGACTCGCATAAACGTTATCAACCGGAATCGAAAAAAATCCTTGTATTTGATCCGCGTGCAAATCCACTGTAATTAATCGAGTAATTCCCACTTTTGCTATCATGTCTGCAATCACCTTTGCAGAAATGGGTACGCGCGATGACCTGACGCGACGATCTTGTCTGGCATAACCAAAATAAGGAACGACTGCAGTAATACTCGTTGCAGATGCACGACGAAATGCATCTGCCATCAATAACAATTCCATGGTGGTATCGTTGCAAGGCGCGCAGGTAGATTGAATGATAAAAACATCACGACCACGCACATTTTCCTGAATTTCAACGCGCGTCTCACCATCACTGAAAGTACCAACCATGGCTTTGCCCAACTGAATTCCCAAATATTCCACGATGCGTTGTGCTAATGTGGGTGTTGCGCTACCACTAAAAATTTTTACTTCAGCCACGAAATGACCCTTGTGATTTCTGATTCGCACAAAATGCAGTTAAATATAACATATCGGGAGCTGAAAATAAGCTGGGGTGCTAGGATTCGAACCTAGGAATGCCGAGATCAAAACCCGGTGCCTTACCGCTTGGCGACACCCCATTAAATCATGGATGGCTATTCTACCGACTTAAAACAGAGAGTCAAATTATGTCGCTTCCCACATCGGCAAATAATCATTAAGTAACGTCCACTCTTTAATCACTAATTTCACCGCTAAACCAGGTCGCGTCATTGTGATTATTTGCGGAAAATCAATTCCCTGTTCTGTTTTTTTATACGCGCTATATTGCACTGACCATCCATCTTGTTTTAATCCAATCAAATGTCCGAATTGATCGTATTTCACGTAATATAATCCTTTTTTTTGCGGTGCTGGTATTCCTTTAATCCACGCTTGCAATTGACTAATGGGAATAGTCCAACCCATCGTTTTTTGCAACAAACCTTCTGGTGTTTTTGCAGTATAAACCAGCGTGCTATTTTTCCAGAGTTTTATTGAACCAAAAGCGCGACAAATTTCAATGCGAAATAAACCCAAAACAGAAGTGAGTCGAATGCGGTAAGATTGATTCATCACATTCCAATAAAATTCTGCGATGACTGGTTTTTCTCCTGTTTGTTGAATACTTATTACACCCAGTGTTTGCCAATATTTTAATTTCGCCACCTGCGCATAACGTTCTTGTGGCGTGCGAATAAAAAAGTTTTTAGATGGCAGTGGATCACGCTCACATCCCACTAAAAAAAATAATGTTAAAAGGCCGAAAAAAAATAGTGTTTTTTTAAACATAGCGTAAACTCGTCTCGTTACTTTGATAACATAATACCGCGTATTTGAACAATTCGTCCATTAGTCGAGGTTATGCAAGAGGTCTGTTATGCCATTAGTTGCTTATGGAATCAATCACCATACCGCCCCTATTCGTGTTCGTGAGAAACTAGCATTTAATTCAACAGAACTATCAAACGCGCTTCACCAATTAACACAGCATCACGCAATAAATGAAGCGGTTATTTTATCTACGTGCAATCGCACTGAAATTTACGCAACCACGGACAATGTCTCCGCAATACAAACTTGGTTTATGCGACAAAAAGAATTATCTGATATTGATCTTTCACATTATTGTTACGCGCATCATGAAATTCATGCGGTGCGTCACCTGATGCGTGTCGCCAGTGGTTTAGATTCAATGATCTTGGGCGAACCACAAATTGTGGGACAGATGAAACAAGCTTACCAAGTTGCAGAGAATGCGGGGGTGATTGGCGATGTATTAAAACTCGTATTTCCTGCTGTTTTTGCGGCAAGCAAACAAGTGCGATCACAAACCGATATTGGCGCGCATTCCATTTCACTCGCGTATACGGTGACACAATTATCAAAAAAAATTTTTCACCAACTCACTGACACCACTATTTTGTTGATGGGTGCTGGCGAAACAATCGAATTAATTGCAACCCATTTACGTGGTGTGGGTGTCAAAAAAATAATTATTGCTAATCGAACCATAGAAAAATCTCACTGTATTGCTAAAGCAGTACAGGCGCATGCGATACGAATTCAAGATATTCCCGCTTACTTAAAAGAAACGGACATCGTAATCTCAGCAACCACCAGTCAATTACCGATTATTGGAAAAGGATTAATTGAAAGCACACTACACAATAAAAAAAATAATCCGCTGCTCTTAATCGACTTAGCGGTTCCGCGCGATATCGAACCAGAAGTGTCAACACTTAATCAGGTGCATTTGTACAATATCGATGATTTGAAGATCATCATCACTGATAATTTACAAAATCGCGTTGAAGCAGCCAAACAAGCGGAGGCATTAATCGATTTGAAAGCAAATCAATTTTACCAAAAAATGCGTGTATTTCATGCGCGATATGTTATTACCGAATATCGTCAACGACTCGAAAAAATTCGCACCGATGAACAAGAAAAAGCGCTACGACAATTACACTGCGGACAAGATTCAAAAGTGGTGCTGGAGGAATTTGGTCGTAACTTAATAAATAAAATTATGCATCATCCCACCGTGAAACTGCGTGAAGCCGCATCGGAAGAACAATGCGAAATTTTTCAGAGAATAAAAACGTTTTTTGAGATAAAATGAGGTATATGAAGGAATCATTTAAATTAAAATTGATCACTCTGTCTAATCGCTATCGCGAAATCAGTGCGATGCTCAGTGATGCAGCCGTTATTAATCAACAAAATAAATTTCGTGATTTGAGTCGTGAATATGCGCAACTAGAACCGATTGTGAACTGTTTTTCACACTATCAACAAAATGAAATGGGTATTGCTTCCGCACTACAAATGTTGAATGAAAATGATTCGGAATTACAATATCTCGCACAAGAAGAACTCAATACGTTAAAAAGCACACAAGAGAAATTAATTGAGGAATTGCAATTACTGTTATTACCCAAAGATCCAAATGATGAACGCAATGTTTTTTTAGAAATTCGTGCTGGCACCGGTGGGCATGAAGCTGCTTTATTTGCGGGTGATTTATTTCGCATGTACAGTCGCTTCGCTGAAAATCAAGGGTGGTGTTATACTGTTGTCTCTGCGCATGATGGCGAACAAGGTGGATTTAAAGAAATTATTATTCGCATCGAAGGTCATGGCGTTTATTCACAATTAAAATTTGAATCCGGTGCGCATCGCGTGCAACGTGTTCCCGCAACGGAAGCACAAGGCCGCATTCACACATCGGCTTGCACAATCGCTGTGCTACCCGAACAAGATTCCATTGATGAAATTAAAATTAATCCTGCCGAATTACGTGTTGATACGTATCGCGCATCAGGTGCAGGTGGGCAACACGTCAATAAAACAGATTCTGCAATTCGCATCACCCATTTACCAACTGGTTTAGTAGTTGAATGCCAAGACGAGCGCTCACAACATAAAAATCGCGCGCGTGCAATGTCACTTTTATCTGCACGATTATTAGATCAAGCGCAATCCAAACAAGCATCCGAACAAGCTGCGCATCGAAAAAGTTTAATTGGTAGTGGTGATCGCTCCGAACGCATTCGCACGTACAATTTTCCACAAAGTCGTGTAACGGATCACCGTATTAATTTAACACTGTATCAATTGGATGATGTGATGGATGGAAAATTAGATGTAATCATTGTTCCATTAACGCGCGAATTACAAGCGGAACAATTGGCGGAGCTGGGGGAATAAGTGGGAGTGGGAGTGGGAGTGTGAATATTGCAGAATACAGAAAAAAAATTAGCACGCAATTCGCTGCCTTATCACAAACACCTCAGTTAGATGCAGAGCTGTTGATGATGCACGTCACGAAAAAATCGCGCACCGAATTATTTTTAAATTTAAATAAAACATTATCGGCGATAGAGGAAAAAAAAATAAAAGATTTGGTAACGCGTAGAATGCAAGGCGAACCCATTGCTTATTTGCTGGGATATCAGCCTTTTTGGACCCTCGATTTAATGGTCACACCTGACACATTAATTCCACGCCCCGAGACAGAATGTTTAATCGATTGGATTTTACATCACATTGATGCAACTAAAAATTGCGTGATTGCTGATTTAGGAACGGGCACGGGTGCCATCGCCATTGCATTAGCCTCTGAGCGAAAAAATTGGCACATCGATGCAGTTGATCAATCTGCTGAAGCACTCGCCATCGCCAAAAAAAATATTGATCAATATAATATTAAAAATATTTCTTTGTACATCAGTGATTGGTACGCACAACTGTCCAGTCATCATTACGACATCATTGTGTCCAATCCACCCTACATTGCAGAAAATGATGTGCGTTTAGAAAAATTAACATTTGAACCCGCTGCTGCACTGATTTCAGGAAAAGAAGGATTGGATGCGATTCGAAAAGTTGTTTCTGATGCGAAAAAATATTTAAACGAAAACGGTTATCTCGTGATTGAACATGGTTTTGATCAAGCGGATGCGGTGATGACTATTTTCAAAAATGCTGGGTTTCACGATATCAAAAATCATCGAGATTTGTCGGATATTCCGAGGTTTGTGACGGGATGTTAGGTATTTTACTTATTAATCTTGGTACACCGGATGCGCCAACTGAAACAGCAGTAAGAGAATATCTTGATGTTTTTCTCTCTGATCCTTACGTTATTACATTGCCAAAATTATTGCGCGATTTTTTGGTGCAGAAAATTATTTTACCCAAACGACCTACATTATCTGCGCACGCTTATCAACAAGTGTGGACTGACGCAGGATCGCCTTTGTTAGTCAACACGCTGAATTTGCGAGATGCGCTGCAAAAAAAATTAGAGGGATCTTATTGCGTGGCAGTTGGAATGCGTTACGGCAATCCTTCTATTCAAGATGCGGTTGAATTATTACAACCGTGTAAAAAAATTATTGTATTTCCATTGTTTCCACAATTTGCAAAAGCCACGTCACAATCCTCAATTGATTGCGCAATGAATGCGTTACAGGAAAAAAAATATAACTTAAATGATGTGCATATTATCGAGGATTTTTATCAAGAAGATTTTTATATTCATTCTGTCTCTTCTATTATTCAACAATCACTTCAACAGAATCCAACGGATTTTTTATTAATGAGTTATCATGGATTACCGAAAAGACAAATTGATCCAAACAATAATTATCAACAAAAATGTTATGTCACTTCACAACGCATTGCCGAAACACTCAATTTATCGTCTGAAAAATACCAAGTGAGTTTTCAGTCACGATTGGGATTAGCGAAATGGATTGAACCGTACACTGATCGTGTTTTAACGGAGCTGAGAAAAAAAAATATCAAAACGGTGTCGGTTGTGTGTCCGTCATTTGTTGCTGACTGTGTTGAAACACTGGAAGAAATTAATATTCGATTACGTGCGCAGTGGATGAAATTGGGCGGCGATGCATTTCATTTTATTCCCTGCTTAAATGCAGATGAGAAATGGGTTGAGCGGTTGATTTTATTTTTCACTTGCTCAACCGTAATCGATTCCATGCAAAAACAATCCTGTTTTCCACGACACTGCGGTGATTGACATTGTGAATTAGCGCAAATGACTTCTGCTTTTTTCCCCAGCGGTCCCCAACGACCCACATCCATTCCTTTGGTCATCGGAAATAATCCCAGTGCATACACCCCTAATCCTGCCGCAATGTGCAATGGTCCCGTGCTATTCGCAATTAATCCATCACTGTGTGAAATTAATATCAATAACTCATCCAAGCTGCACTGCCCCGCAACATTTTTCACGTCAGGGCATTGCGACACAATTCTATTTTGAATTATTTCGCTTTCTTTTTTCGATCCAGTCAAAATGACATTGAAACGATCAGCAGGTAACTGGCGAATCAGTGAAATAAAATGCGACACCGGCCATTCACGCGTATTGCCATTGGTGAAAGGATGCACGATTAAATTAAAACGATTCGGATCCATTGCTGCTTGAAGATGGAGCGGTACTGTTTCTTCGCAACGCAAGGCAATTTTATCACGCAGCATTTCTAAACTATATTCGCTGGAAATTTGAAAGGGTTTGAGCAATTGGCAATTTAATTGCGCTTCATGCAAAGTGGATTTTGCACGTGTAAAATTCACGCGTTCGTTACAAGTGAGCCAATGATATAAACGACGCGTGGTGCCGATACGATATTTTATTTTCGCGCGCTTCATTAACTGCGCAATAATTTTTTTGGGAAAGGCATGAATAACGGCGTCAATAGATTGCGCTTGAATTTGTGCCACAGCATCCATTTCACTCGCACACGATAATGCATCCCAACTCAGAAATGCATCCACATGGTCACAATGTTCAACCACAGCTCGCACATACTCACGCGCTAAAAAAGTAATTTTCACATCCGGAAAATGTTCTTTCAGTATTGTTGCAATCGGCAATGTTAAAATCACATCACCAATGTTATCAGTGCGACTAATTACAATATGTTTAATTTTTTCTTTATTGATCATGCGCTACACCAGATGATTGTTTTGCACTAAAACACAGTGCCGCGAAAAGCGCGTACATATGTGCGATGGGAAATGAAACCAAAAACGCATTGAACAATCCACCAAAAAATGTGGCTATTAAAACAAATTGCATCAAGCAACGATAGTGTTTTGGCAATTCAAATGTGGTTTTGAACTGCATGAAAATGGCAGTCAACAACACAATCAATCCAACCACACCAAATTCCAACATAAAATTCAGATAGATCGATTCAACATAATCAAGCGATGGGGTGTATTTGTGTTCTTGTGGTGAAACCACATCAGGAAGTGCTGTACGGATTCCGCCCGTACCATATCCAATCCACGGTCGCTCGTGAATCATTTTTTTTGCAATATGCCACATTTCGAGGCGTTGTCCTATAGAAGTGCGATGATTAATTTGATGGGAATATTGATAATGATGCACCATGTCTTTTATGCGAGATTGAAAATGCGGTGAAAAAAAGAAAGCGCAAGCAATAATAATCATGCCAGAAAATGCGGCAAAAAATACACCAGTCCATTTAAATCGAATCAACCCCAGATAACACAAGAGCAGAAAGAAAATGCCATACCCTGTTCTGCCATCACTCATAAAAATAATATTCACCCCCATCAATAAAAAAATAATCGCATAAAACAAACGATTTTCTTTTTCAAACAAACAACGATAACCGCAAATAAATGCTGCGATATTCATCGCAAAACTTTGAACGATACGATCCATAAATACACTCCCTGCGGGATATATTTTAATGGGCGACATGATGGTTACAAACTCATTGTGCAAAAACACTTTAAAATAAGACAGCAACAACACACCGATCATCGCCCATAAAAATGCATTCACCATGCGTTTTCGCCACACTTCTTCCGCAATAAATACAATAAAAAATGGCGTCATGAACAACCAATGTTGTTTTTGCAAATCTTGAAATATCAGGTGTCGTGTCGATGTGGAATAAAATGTTCCGGCCACAAATAAAGCGCCCAATAACCAAAAACTCAAAGCCGCTTTGTTCTCGACGATTTTTTTAAAACAGGTATTCCAACCACATGACAATAACAGAAAAATAAATGCGCCGATGTACGTTATTGTGGTAATAGTAACTGATATTGATGATACAGTGATACACAACGTCAACAAAAACAACGCGATCCACTTCATGTGTTACAACCCCTATCAAAACAAAACGCAATCACTATATAATGCACTTCAATTTTTTGTCTAGGACTGATTGAATGCGAATTAAGAGCAAAATTAAAAGCGCGAGTGGGAAATTTTGGGGTGTGCTTGTTTTTGTGTCATTTTCACGAAAAACAAGTACCCCCAGTCGCCCACGAGTAAATGCAAATTCAGCTCTTAATTCGCATTTAAGAAACCCCACGCGCAAGGTTCCGCGTCAAAACGCGGGAAAAAATTTATGTCAAACGAAAATGCACTCAAGTTAGTTCTCGCTTCTTCCAATTCTGGAAAAATCGCAGAAATTAGAGAAATGACACGTGAGCTGCCAATTGAATGGATTGCGCAATCTGATTTAGCTATTCCTGATATTGAAGAAACCGGAAAAACATTTATCGAAAATGCCATTTTAAAAGCACGCAATGCGAGTAAATTATCGGGTTTACCTGCTTTGGCAGATGATTCTGGTTTAGTCATTGATGCATTAGGCGGCGCGCCGGGAATTTTTTCAGCGCGGTACGCAGGTCGTGATGCAACGGATGCGCAGCGTAATCAAAAAATAATAAATGAAATGCGAGACGCGCCAGAAAACGAACGCACCGCTTCTTATCACTGTGTCTTGGCGCTGGTTGAATTCGAAGATGATCCGGTTCCGTTAATTTGTCATGGTATTTGGGAAGGTTCAATTTTAACGTCACCGCGTGGAAAAAATGGATTTGGTTACGATCCTATTTTCTATGTGCCAACCCACCACTGTTCTGCCGCAGAATTATCAACAACAGAAAAAAATCGCATCAGTCATCGTGGACAAGTGATAGAACAATTTATTGAAGTGTTTCAGTCTGTGATGACTTGAAATGCGTACTAAACTCACGGAATGGTAACCACAACACGCCGATTAAACGACGCACCCATGGGATAGTTATTACTTCCAACAGGATGTTTCGCACCATTACCAACCACCAAAACAATTTTTGAATCTAGCCCATCTTCACGTAAATAGGTGGCGATGGTTTCCGCATAATGCAACGACAATAAATTTCTGGCTGGCGCTAACCACACTTTGTCAGTGTATCCATTGATCGTAATTTTTGGATGCGCAAAATAAGTAGCGTATCTATTTAAAAATTGCGCAAGACGATCCAAATCAATTTCGCGACGGGGTTTTAATTCACGCGCATCTTTTGTGAAAAAGCAATCCGTTGGAATAATAAAAGTAAAATACATTCCTTGCTTGATAATTTGAATTCCGGACGCTTGAATTTTCCACAGCAATTCTTTTTGCTGCGAAGTAAAGGAGCGCCACTCAGGTTTTTCAATGTAATTGGGTTCGCGATAACAGGCCGTCAAACCGAGCGCCAAAACAAATAGAATTAATATTCGAATCCATTGCAATTTATTCATGGTAACTTTCCTCTTTTCCAAGGGATAATAACATACTCTGCGATAGACAAAAAATGCTGCACCGGCTTGTTTTATCAATTATCCCGGCAACATTATTTCCATCTGCACTGGATAGTCAGGATGTAAATTTAATCGAGAAAATGCGAGTGAAATTTGTTTTTCAATTTCATCACGATCCATTTTATCAAAAATGGCTGAAAATAATTTATTAAATGCAATTTTATCTTCTTCCACCAATAAATCATTTTTTAATTCACAATAACGAATTATATTCACACACGCATCTACTAACTTTTGTTGCGATGAACGTCGCAATATTTGTTTTTTTATTTGCGTTTCATGCAGCATATGCTGCTCAATTAAATGTGCTTTTGCAATTTCTTCTTGTAATTCATTTTTGATTTGCACAGCAACGGGGTCGAGATGATCCGACAGTAAAGCATGTGTATATTTTAATTCCGCAATGATACGTTGATCCCACAATGCCACTTGTGATTGCAGTAACTTAATATTTCTTTTTGACAATCGTCCATAACCCGCTTTGGCGAGCCACACCAAATACAAAATAATATTAATATTAAATCCACTGTGATGTTGAAGATGATGAACTGATTCACTCAACTCATTTTTTGTGAGCAATTCGCGAGTGAATTGTATGAAGGGGCAGGTCGAGTTGAGATCATCCATGATATCCAACTTAATTCAAAAAGCACTGATACTATTGTACTCAGTATTTATGCTGCTTGCGATTGTCTTCCGATCATTAACGATTCAAGATGCGCAATGACGCGCGTGTAAAAACCGGGATTATTGGCTTGCTGACGTGACAATGTTTGCAGCTGCAAATCGCATTGCTCTGACGAACCAAACTCAACAATCACTTTATTACAATCAAACAATCGCTTAGTCACACTTTCATTTAAACGTTCACGTGGAAGCGCACACAATTGGATCGCAACCAACAATGCCCGAGACGCTTTCTGCCCACGATGCACAACCTGGCCATTTTCAATGTAATAGTTTCCCAAATATTCTTTGAGATATTCACAAAATTGTCCAATACCGGAATAAGAGTAATACCCTTTGGCTGCTATGGACATGTTTTCTTCAATATCTGCTATGATCGCAACCCCCGCCCGGTACAACAACAAATCACTTTCATACGTATCCGAATCCCGCAATTTTAGCTGTTGCAGTTTTATCATGCGCTCAACTTGATCTAAATGACGACGAAGCAAGAGACGGTAATCGGCGATTACCTTACTCATGGTTTCAGAAAAAATAGTCATGATGTCACAACCCTTTTGTTAGGATAAGTTGCGTTTATTATAGAGATTAAATCTTAACGTAATATTAATAAATAATTAAGTTAGATTCATATTAATACTAAACAAAGGTGACTATTTTATACAATAAGCTTATAACTGGTTAATAATAAAGCAAAATAGGAAATTAATGGATAACACACTATACTCTCTTTGTGAATTAGCGGAGGTAATTATCCATGAACAAAACCATCTTAATTTCAGCATTGTCTGCTGCTGTATTCGTAATCGGGATGACCCTCAGTCCTTCAGTCCTTGCCCAAAGATATTATGGATCACACCTATGTGGATATTCCGATTTTACGTGCGTTAAGGTAAAACGGGGGGACACCTGGGAAAAACTGTTTCCAAATGAACGTGATAGAGAAATTGTTAAACGTTTAAACCGTACCAATATGAAGGTCACTTACCGCAGTTGGATTGTAGTACCAAAAAACTTAAGGAATATCAATAACATGGAATTATCGCCATTTCCTTTGCATAAAGATACCCGTGGTCACAAATTATTGCTTGTAAACCTATCGCTACAAGCTTTTGGCGCCTATGACGCCAGCGGTAACTTGGTTCATTGGGGGCCTGTATCCGGCGGAAAAGGTTATTGCCCTGATGTGGGTCGCAATTGCAATACTTCAACGGGTAACTTTAAAGTTTTTCGAAAACAAGGACCTGAATGCAAATCATCAAAATTCCCTATCGAAACCAATGGCGGCGCACCCATGCCCTATTGCATGCACTTTAATGGTGGATATGCACTGCATGGATCGACTTTACCGGGCTATCATGATAGCCATGGATGCGTTCGACTCTTTTTCGATGATGCAAAATGGTTGAACCAAAATTTCTTAACCATTGGAACGCCGGTCATTGTCACGCATTCGTAGGTTGACGCATTCTACCAAATCACTTATGTTTTGTGTCTCAAAAAACAAACTGGATGATCAGAGCCTCAATGACTATTTTTGAAGGGTTAACATCACATCAACGCGATTGGTTAAGCAGCAAAGAATCACTGACAAAGCGTTTACGTACAGTGACGCAAAATAAAATCACGCATCATTTATTTTATAACGACTGGGGGATTGTCGATCAAAACACAACCGCCTGGATTCGCCGCATGGAGTGGCGTTATGAAAATACAACGTGGGTTGCGTGCACTGTCATGATTCCTGAAACATCGATCAATGAAGAAACGCAGGAATTATTGCATACCGGAGAAAAATCCATCGGCGATACTTTATTTCAAGATCCCACCTTAACGCGCAGTGATTTTACATTTTCAAAATGTAACAATAACGAATGGGGTCGCGAGAGTATTTTTTATTATAAACAGCAGCCAATATTTTTGGTTGAACATTTTTATGCTGAGTTTTTTGATGCGATCAGGCGATCAGACAGTGTACCGACTGATCTACTTTCCCAATTCGATATTTTCCCACTTTGATATTTTCCCACCTTATGTTATACTCACACAGAGATACCATCCAAGAGTAATTGATATGCGTAAGCTAAAAATAATCAGACCTGATGCCAAAGGCAGAATAAGCTTAGGCGCATTGCCGCCTGGCATTAGCGGTTTTCGGCTGATCATTGATAAAGAAGGTCGCTATATTTTAGAACCCTTGTCAGAAATTCCAGCGAGAGAGCGGTGGCTGTATGAAAACGCAGCAGCACTAACCAAGGTAAAAAAAGGTCTTACCGAGCTAGCGAATCCACAAAAAAAACTGACGAAATTGAGTTTTTCAAAATACTCGTCAGATAAAGAGTAAAGCTTTTATGTCTAGATGTGAGCTGTTTTTCCTGCAATCCGCGTTGGATGATCTTCACGAGCTCGAGTCAAACTCAGCGCATCACAAAAGATTAAAAGCGGTACGCAAAACGTTGGCGCTGATGGAAAATAATTTAAGACATCCCGGTTTGCATACACACAAATACACCTCATTGTGCGGACCCAATGGAGAGGAAGTGTTTGAAGCGTATGCTGAAAATAATACACCGAGCGCCTATCGTATTTTTTGGTGCTACGGTCCGAATAAAAAACAAATTACGATTATCGCTATTACGCCACATCCGTAAGCATTTTTATTTTACAGTTTACCGAAAGAAGATTTTCTCATGATACTGTCCTATCTGCGCTTAATGCGCTTCCACAAACCGGTCGGCATTTTATTATTATTATGGCCAACAATGTGGGCGTTGTGGATTGCATCCAATGGCGCACCGCATATTAACAATATTTTTATTTTTGTTGCTGGCGTGATTTTAATGCGCGCGGCAGGTTGTGTCATTAATGATATTGTTGATCGAAAATTAGATTTGCATGTGTCACGCACTCGCACTCGACCGATTGCAACAGGCGAAATTGCCACACGATCTGCCTTAATTTTATTTTTAATATTATGCATGACCGCTTTTATTTTAGTGTTATTCACCAATGCATTAACTATTTTGCTCGCGTTTTTTGCTGTTATGGTTGCAATTATTTATCCCTTTATGAAACGCTACACACATTTTCCGCAAGTGATTTTAGGCATCGCCTTTTCATTTTCAGTTCCAATGGCATTTGCTGCAGAAACTAGCCGCGTTTCTTTTATTGCGGGATTAATCATGTTAATTACGATGTTATGGACAATAATGTATGACACAGAATACGCAATGGCGGATCGTGAAGATGATTTAAAAATAGGAATCAAGTCAACAGCGATTTTTTTTGAGAAATATGATCGAGCGATGATTGGATTACTTCAAAGTGTCGTAATTTTATTACTATATTTTCTAGGTGATGTAAAACATTTTTCTGTTATATATTTTTCTGCGATTTTTATTTGTCTATTATTGTTTATTTATCAACAAATGTTAATCTCAAAACGCGAATCGCAAAATTGTCTGCGTGCATTTTTGAATAATCAGTGGGTGGGATTAATTATTTTTGTGGGGATATTTTTGAAATAATGTGATGCGCTCATGCTAAAAAATACTGTCCGATCCACCACTACCCGCTGATGCCGACTGCGCAGCACCCGGCGTTACGTGATCGTTCGCCGCAAATTGTTTTGGCACCCTATCTTGCTCAAACACTTCAAAAATAGCATTTTTCTCGGTGGATGATGCGAGCAAACCCGTTTGCGGATCAATGCGCGCAGTAACAATTCCTGCGGGTTGCTGCAGGGTTGCAGTCGGTTGATTGGCAAGCGCTGCTTGCATGAATTGCATCCAAATCGGTAATGCCGCTTGCGCACCATATTCACGCAACGATTGTTCGTGATTATCAAAACCCACCCACACGGTAGCTAATAAATTACTGTTAAATCCTGCAAACCAGGCATCAATTTGATCGTTTGTGGTTCCCGTTTTTCCCGCCAGATCGGAACGATTTAATTTTTTCGCAGCACTGGCGGTTCCTGATTGAACAACAGCACGCAACCCTTGTGTGATCAAATACGCATTTTGTGGCGTGATACTCTGTGTTGTTTTTTGCGGAGTGGTTTGATACAACACTTGATTACCTTGTTCAATAATTTTTTCAATAAAAAATGGTTTTACGTGAGAACCTCCATTGGCAAAAACAGCGTAACCCGTGGTGAGCTGCATCGGCGTTAATACACCACTGCCCAATGCCAAGGATAATGTATGTGGTAATTTTTCCGGATCAAAACCAAAACGCTGAACATAATCGATTGCATAGGGAATTCCTATTGCACGCAACAACCGAATCGATACTAAATTTCGCGACTCTGCGAGCGCCACGCGCAAACGTGTTGGGCCATAAAATTGTTGCGTATCATTTTCAGGACGCCACCATGCATTCTCTCCCGTGTCGCGAATCATAATGGGTGCATCATTAATTGTACTCGCCAATGTATATCCTTTCGCAAAAGCGGCAGAATATAAAAATGGTTTAAAACTCGAGCCAGGTTGACGCTCTGCTTGCAACACACGATTAAATGGGCTCATCTGAAAATCAAATCCGCCTTGCAATGCAAGAATCGCGCCATTCTGTGGATTTAATACAACAATCGCACCTTGCACTTTTGGAATCTGCGATAATTGCCAGCGTTTTTGATCTGTTAAATACGAGAGATAAATCACATCGCCGGGCGCCGCAATATCACTCGCTTTCGTTGGTCTTGCCCCTTTGTATCCACCTGGTAATGCGGGCGCCGCCCATGACAAACCATCCCATGGAATCGTTGCTATTGTGCCATCACCCAACAATGCAGTAAGTGCTTGTCCATTCGCAGATAACACAACTCCTTCTTGCAACCCATCTATTACCGGCTGATTTTGCAACCATGTTTTCCATAATAGTTTATTTTGATCACTCGGCAATCCCAAATTAATGGTTGATTTATAGTATCCATGGCGATTGCTATAAGCGATCAAACCGGATTGCAGTGCTTGCGTTGCATCATCCTGCAATGACGATGAAATCGTGGTAATGACTTTCAAACCAGAATCATAAGCCCGTGCACCATACATCATCACCATCGCTTGACGCACCATTTCTGCAACATAAGGCGCATGCACCTTCACACGTTCTTCATGATATTTTGCAGTTGACGGTGTTTGTATTGCATTCTCATAAGTGGCTTTATTGATATAACCAACTTCCAGCATGCGTTTCAACACATGATTTCTGCGTTTTAATGCATTTTCCAGATTATTAAGCGGATTATTGCGCGAAGGTGCTTGCGGCAAACCAGCGATCATTGCTATTTCAGGCAACGTTAATTTATTCAGTGATTTTCCATAATACACATGCGCCGCAGCAGCAACACCGTAGGCACGATTTCCAAAATAAACTTTGTTCAAATACAACTCGAGAATTTTTTCTTTACTTAGCACGCTATCAATTTTAATTGCTAATAAAATTTCTTTTATTTTTCGTGAATAGGTTTTTTTACGCGTTAAGAAAAAATTTCTCGCGACTTGCATGGTAATGGTGCTAGCACCTTGTACTTTACGTCCTGTTGAAACGACCACAATGGCTGCGCGCGCGATACCAATTAAATCAACACCGGGGTGAGAATAAAAACGCGCATCTTCTGTTGCCAAAACAGCTTCAATTAATTGTTTGGGAATTTTATCAATCGGGACCGGCGCACGGCGTTTTGCGCCATACTCTGCCATTAATTTTCCATCTGCGGTGTAAACACGCAATGGTACTTGCATAGGCGCATCATTTAAAATTGTTACATCCGGCAAACACAGCTCCATATATGCATACAACACAGCACAAGCAGCCAAAACAGTCAGCATCATACCGAGCAGTATCGACAAAAAATTACCAACCTGTTTTTTGAAAAATGTAGTCACGCTGTCTGCTATCCTGCGTTGATAGAATCAAAATAGTTTAGCATAAAATGTAAATTACGGTATTGCGAATAATCGCACTCGAGATACACTGTTTTTTAAAAAAACAGGGTATCCATCATGAATACGCTTGGCATTCAGTTTTCTTTGCACACTGGTCATGCTGTTATTGCAGAACATATCAATGACACGTTAATTTGCACCACCGCAAAAAAAATAGACTGTGATTTTGAAAAACGAAACGCATTACATGATGCGATGGATTTCATAAAATCACTTTATCAAAAAAAAATGCGGGTGATTGTTGGGATACCAACGCAATATGTGATGACAAAAGAACTGAGTCTGGATGAAAAATTAAATGATCGCGATATTTTTCGGTATTTGCAAACGCAATCCCCACATTTTTTTGGACACCCCGCAGCGCAACTGAATTTGGATTATCAAATGTTGCCAAGCAACGAACACAATGCTCAAAAAATTATTGCTGCTGCCGCACATAAAATTAAAATCGACATTATCGAAACTGAATTTCAGTTGGCTCGCATTCCTTTGCATGTTATTGACGTCGATATTTTCGCAGACGCGCGATTTAAAAAATATTTAGCGGGGCAAAATCACTTTACCAACAAAACCCTATTTTCAGAAGAAACATTCTTACGATTTTCAAGCGCATGCGGTTTGTGCTTGTGGGGCAAAGCATGAGCATCAATCTACTGGCGTGGCGCGAACGATCGCGAGAGAAGAAAAAGCGGTGGTATTTTATAGTTTATCTTATTTGTATGTCAGCGATTATTGTATGTTCTTTTTTTCTTGAGATGACTCTTGAAGAAAAAACACAAAAAATACAATTACAATCTACATTACTTCAGAAAAATTTACAAAAAATAATACTGACTGATCCACAAAATAAAAATAATGCGTTGCTTAAGCGGTTAACAGTCACTGCGGCCGAAAAAACAAAATCAATTAATACCAATACAAAATGGCTTTCTGTTCTCACTGATCTTGCAACGCAACTCCCCGCTGAAATTACACTAACCAAACTTTTTATGACTAGCCAACAAATTGAACTGCAGGGCTTGAGCAGCAATTTATCTGATATTCACCTCTATAATGCAAAATTAAAAAACACCGCCGCAGTTAAATCGGTAACACTAAAACAAATTCATCAAATCACCAATACTAAAATTGATTTTACTATTCAGGCGCTGCAGTGAACACATCACTTACTTTAAAAATAATTTATTTATTGATGATATCTCTTCTTTTTATGGGCAGCCTTTATTTTTTATTTTTTAAAAAAACCATTGGCCAATACAACGCAGCACAACACACTGATGTACAATTACAAACCACATTGACACAACGAAAAAATTTATTGTCTCAAGAGAGAAAAACCGCCAACTTATTGCTACGTTGGCAAAAAAAACATCCTGATTTATTCCAGGCGCTTTCTTCTTTTCCTGCCGTTGAAACGCAATTGCAATTCATCACACAGTTATTTCAGAAAAATAATTTTTACATTATCAAATTGTCACGTGCGCATAAAAAAGAAACCGTGGTTATTTTGCAAACGAAAGGACATTTTCAAAATTTGCTGGCGCTGATTAACAGTCTTAACCAATTTGCATTACCGATTACACTCAAACAATTATCCATCACACAACCTGATCAATATTGTTTTGAGTTGGGTATCGAAGGTGTGCGTGATTAAACTTACTCAACACATTTTATTTTTTATTATTGTTATTAATACAACCATTTTTGCTAGCGACTCATTTTCAGAACGCGATCCATTTATCCCCATTACATTACTCACAACTGCTACCACACCGAATCCGACATTATTATCAATATGGATTCCTTTGTATTTTGCCAATGCCAATCAAGTGGTCTCATTTTTATCGGCGCCTCATTTAATGATTTTATCACCGCAAGGAAAAATTCGCGCAGACCTTCGCAACAATCAAATCTGGTTGCAAGATGATGCGACCCATCTTGTTCAAATTAAAAAATTGATTCAGCATCTCGATAAATCAGGACCACAATTTTTAATTCGCGCGAAAATTATTAATGTGGATCGACAATATCAAAAAGCGTTGGGTGTGTTATTTCAAACAGAAAATCAAAATACAAATCCCATCGCACCACTAACACTAAATGAACCTAACCTCACCACCGGTGCTGGACAATTCACTGTTTCAATTGCGAAATTAGCAGGCGATCATTTGCTGAATTTACAAATCTCAGCACTCGAACAAGAGGGTCATGCATCGCTTATTTCAAGTCCCGCATTAATGACCTTAAATAATCAACCCGCGATCATCGAATCAGGTGCAGAAGTTCCGTATCAAGAATCTACTTCCAGCGGCGCTACGAGTGTGAGCTTTAAAAAAGCAGTGTTGCGTCTCAAAGTAACACCCATTGAAATGCCACAACACCATATCTTACTGCACATTTCGCTCAATCAAGACAAAGTGAGTGCGTTGACCGTTAACGGCGTTCCCGCCATTCAAACACAACAAATAACAACACAAGTGGTTGTGAGAAATAAACAAACGATCGTGTTAGGTGGCATTTTAGAAACAACGCATGCAACCCAAAACACCAGTGTTCCCATTGTTAATCACATTCCATTGGTTGGAGAATTATTTCAGCATCATATAAAACAAACAAAACAGCGGGAATTACTGATTTTTATTACACCATCGATGTTAAAAGCGCTTTATTAATTCACGTGCTCGATGTTATGATTCGCGCATGAAACGCAAAAATATTTTTTTAGTCGGTCCCCAAGGTGCTGGCAAAACCACCATCGGACGACAACTGGCCAAAGCGGCTCATCTTGTTTTTTATGATTCTGATCATGAAATTGAAAAGCAAACTGGAGTTTCAATCGCAACCATTTTTGAATTTGAAGATGAAATGGGTTTTCGCAAACGCGAAGAAGAAATGATTGCGAAATTAACACAACTCGACAACATCGTGCTGTCAACGGGTGGTGGTACCATCTTGTCTCGTGAAAATCGACAAGCACTCACGCAATGCGGTACTGTTGTTTATTTGCGTGCATCTCTCGAAACACAACTGGAACGCACCAATCAACGTAAAGGGGTACGCCCACTGTTGGATATTCCAGAACCCTTTACAAAAATTATTGAACTCGATCGCGAACGCGCCCCGCTCTACGCCGACATTGCCAATTACACTTATGACACTGATGCGCAGACGCCAAAAGAAATCGCAGATCATATTTTTTATCATTTGTTTAAATGATGAAAAAAATAACAAAACTCACTGTTACGCACACTACCGGTAAATATTCTGTTTCATTGGGAAAAAATATTTTATCAAATACGCATTATCTGCGTTCATTGTTTTCAGGATCACAAGTATTAATCGTAACTGATCCAAACGTGGCGCCACAATATTTATCCACACTCACTGCTGCATTGCATGATTTTCAATGTGACACGCTCATTTTACCCAGTGGCGAAGACTGCAAAACGTTCTCGACATTTAAAACAATCATTGATTTTTTAGCAACGCATCACCATCATCGCGACACCACATTAATTGCATTGGGCGGCGGCGCAATCAATGATGTCACTGGTTTTGCTGCAGCTTGTTATCATCGCGGCGTTGCGTGGATTGCCATTCCAACCACATTACTCGCGCAAGTAGACGCATCCATTGGTGGAAAAACCGCCATTAATCACTTCTGCGGAAAAAATTTAATGGGCGCATTTTATCCGCCAAAAACAGTCATCATTGATATCGATACACTCAATTCACTACCCAACCGTGAATTTTGTTCTGGTGTTTCAGAAATAATAAAAACCGCTTTGATAAAAGACGCTGATTTTTTTTCATGGCTTGAAAAAAATATCGTGGCATTGTTGGCGCACGACACACGCACAATTCACACAGCCATCTTGCGCGCTTGCAAAATCAAGCGCGACATAGTGATGGAAGACGAAAAAGAAAATCATATTCGCATGCATTTGAACTTCGGTCATACTTTTGCACACGCCATCGAAAAAACAATTGGATTCGGAACATGGTTGCATGGTGAAGCAGTCGCTTTCGGAATAGTCTCCGCCAGTTTTTTATCACATCAATTAAATTTGCTATCAGAATCCGAGTATCAACGCATTCGTAACATGATCATCCAGCATGATTTATTAAAAAAAATTCCTGATATTTTTTCCGCAGACAGTTTGACCATCGCAATGCAAAATGATAAAAAGGTGAGAGCCAATCAACTGCGTTTCATCTTATTAACTTCCATCGGAAGTGCCATTATCAAGGATGATATCTCAGTTGAAATGATAGCGCGCGCATGGAAAGCCCCTGTTAATTAAGTAATGGAAATAAAAAAGACATGATTAGGAACGGTCAGCAACACGTCGGATTTTGGATAAAAATGCTTATTTTCACTTTCATTTTTATCTTCTCTTCAGCGCAAGCAGAGCCAGGTGATGATCACTACAATCCGATTGCGCAAGGATTACGCTACCTTACCAAAAACATCAAACCTGGAATTCATTTCGGAATAATTGTTCAATCGATGAATACAGGTCGTATTTATTATTCAAAAAACGCGCATCAATTTTTTTTACCGGCCAGTGTGCAAAAAATATTTACGGTAACAACAGCATTGGTTAACCTCGGTCCAACTTATCATTTTCCAACGCGTTTATTAACGGATGGCAGTATTCATAATGGTGTGTTGCATGGCGACTTGATTTTTCAATTCAACGGCGATCCTTCTTTAACACAAAATAACTTAAGTGAATTTACAAAAAAATTACAATCGATGGGTGTGCGTCGTATTATTGGCAATGTCATTATTGATGACTTTGCATTCGCACATATTCCTTATCCACCAGGTTGGCAGTGGAAAGATTTAAGTTATGATTTTGCAGCGCCACTCAATACCGTGATCATTAATCGCAATCAGTTTGGTTTGAGTTTTATGCCAGCGCCACGCGCAGGTGAACGTGGAATTTTAATTCCACAATTACCACCCAACACCGCTAATTTTATCAATCAAACTGTCACAACGAATTATTCGCGCGGCAGTTGTCCCATGAGTATTTTTAGCAATGAGCGCAATCAATATTTAATTCGTGGCTGTATACCTCGTCGCATGGGAAAACAATCCCGCTCGCTGGCGATTCGTGATATTCAACTATTCACAAAAGGATTAATTCGCGAATTGCTCGCAAAACATGGCATCAGTTATCGTGGTGTTATTTATATTGCAAAAACACCAGCCGGTGCTACCGTTCTTGACGAACATGATTCCACCTCACTCTCTCATCTTATTATTCATTTACTGAAAAAATCCGATAATCTGTATGCAGATGCATTATTGAAAAAATCAGGTGAACGTTTCACACGTCAACCGGGTTCGTGGGAAAATGGATTACTGGCTGTCAGATCAACTATTTCGCAAGATGCGGGAATTAATCTTAACAGTGTGCATTTGGTCGATGGATCAGGGCTATCGCAATATGATCAAATCACGCCTGCCAGCCTTTCGCAGTTATTAAATTATATTGATCATCAACCCATGTTGCGCAATTCACTGATTCCTGCGTTACCAATTGCGGGCGTCGATGGCACGCTCATCTGGAGAATGCCCACATTAGCGAGAAATCATTTGGTGCACGCAAAAACAGGATCGATGACCGGTGTGTCTTCACTCGCTGGATTTGTAAAAACAAGAACACACGGCATACTTTCTTTTGTGATTATGATTAATAATATCCCTCAATATCGCGCACCGTACATTTTGCTAGAAAATCATATCTGTGAATTTTTAGCGAGATCGTGAGGGGATTGTCTATTATCTGTTATCATGCCATTCCCAACTTTTAATAACCATATCTATGCTGTAAAACGCAATTAAAATAGCTGAAAGCATCTGTTGATGTCCGCTGACACGAAAATGGTTTAACGTTCGTTTTTTGATTTTTCGTCGGCACGGCAAATTCGGCATCCTGCCTCATCTTGCCTAAAATTAACCTCCTATTAATTTTACCTCGAAAAAATACAAAAAACTCACTACCATTTTCTACTCATCATCGGACACCAATAAGACGCTTTCTGTAGCTATTTTAATTAAGTGCTGACTTGAAGAAGCAAGTGATGATAGGACTGCTAAATAAATTCTTGATAGCGAGTGGGAAATTGGGCATATTTGTTTTTGTGTCATGTTCACGAAAAACAAATATGCCCAAGTCACCCACAAGCATTCAGATTTTTAAAGCAGTCATATCATCTACGAGTGGATGTAAAGAAATCAGCGCTTAATTCAGTTAAGCTATTTTCGTGTATTTTAAAATTGAGAATGGCGTTGTTATCGGGACTTTATATGCGGCGAAACAATTCCCCACAAAGCGCGTTGTATTCATTAGGAGAAGGTGTGACATTAGATTGAAATTCAACTTTTTCTTTCGGTAATGTAAATAAAAAAGAGCCAGATCTTTTTCCGGGAACAGATCGGCCTTCTTCAAGAGCAAAAGCTGCTTCTATCCGATTAAAATTCGTGTCTTGCGCATATGTAACTGGTTCGGGCAATGGCGGCTGAAGGTGTTTTTCAATCTCCGCTAATTGTTGAAAAAGCGTTTGTTGATGTTTAAGCAAACCGATATACGACGGGAGTTTTTCATAATTTTTGTTATTTTCCATTAGTGATTTCAAACAACCACCTAACCTGCTTATCAACTTTTTCACTTGATTTTTTATATGACAAACCGCTTGCTTATTTGTATCGCTTTCTTTTTTTTGCGATTTATTCAAATAAATTAAGCAACTTTCCAAATTATAAATTTCTAATTTTTTTTCTGTTTTTAACAGTTTTCTTGGTTTTAAAAACTCATCAATTTCTTTTTTTAAATTCACCGCGGCAGTTGCAGCCTCTGCTTGTATTCGAACAATATTCTTATTTCTTCGCTCAAAAAACCCGTCCCGCGCCGCATTCTCTTCTTTGCGCAATTCAGTTCGAGCCAACTTTTCGAGTTGCACACAAGTTTGAGGGGTTTCTGCGGGCGGGGGCGGAGGTGCTGCTGCGGCAGATGGTAAAAATAACCTACCATCAGGTGCTATCGCTACAGTATCGTTATTTCTCATGGAGGTGAGCAAGCGCTGAAAATTTGATTCTATTTCTGTAATAATGGCTAAAATTTCATTTTCTGTTAATGGAAAATCTTCTGAGGGGAGAGTAACAAAATTATCTTGATCTTCATAGGAGATTAAAGTGTTCCCCTTGGGCGCAACAGATATTTGAATCTTTTTTTCTGTAATTTTTCCTATCCTCTGCGTCACGAAAGCCACTAATTTGCCATTACCATCAAAATAAGTAACATATGAAATGCTGCATTCGCTTTTATAGTCATATCTTGCGACAGGAAGTGTGACATTTTGACAGTTTAAGACTGCGGTCAATTTCTGCAACTCCACATAAGACAAGAAAAAATTAGCATCGCAAGCATGAAATACAGCTCTTTTATTTTCGTCAGCTGTGGTGGGTGGTAAATAAACTATCATACCAGGCAACAACTGACGCACTGTACCTTGCTCTCTTTTTTTTGCTGGCATCTTAAACTCCGCTGGTAATTTACGCAGTAAACACGTTTCTTAGAGCCTTAATTATTTGTACTGAATAAAAACACATTCTAAAGCAACTTGCTTAAAAAATTCTTAAATGTGATTACTGATAGCTCATCACCGCGCCCCTTGTTTTTTTCGACTCCAAACGGCAGAATTCGATCACCTTATTTGGAGTATTGAATGAAAACAACGATCACTCTTCCTGCTTTTAGCAAAATTAAAATTAACGAAGTTGAAAAAAAACTAGACGTATTATTAAAAAAAAATCTCGACACGATCGACACCTTGTTAAATAACAATACATCTTACACGTGGGATAATCTGCTTCAACCAATCGAAAATATCAATGATGCGCTGCATCAGCTGTGGTCACCCGTCAATCATTTGAGTTCTGTTGTGAATTCAAAAGCATTACGAGAAACCATTCAAGCGTGTTTACCCAAATTATCAGATTATCACACTCGTATTTCTCACAATGAAAAATTATTTCGTGCGATGGAATCCATTCGAAACAGCGGTACATTTTTATCATTAACGGCAGCGCAACAAAAATCAATCGAGCATGATTTACGCGATTTCAAATTAAGCGGCGTACACTTGTCACTCGCGCAAAAAAAAGAATTCGCTGCATTAACAAAATCATTATCACAACTCACCAACCAATTTGAAGAAAATGTTCTAGATGCAACGATGGCGTGGAAAAAACAAGTTACCGATGAAGCAATGATGACGGGCATTCCTGATTTAGCAAAAAATGCTGCGCGCAGCAATGCAGAAAAAGAAAATAAACCCGGTTGGATTTTTTCACTCGAAGCACCCGATTATATTGCTGTGTTGACCTACGCAGAATCACGCACCTTACGACATGAACTGTATCACGCTTATGTTACACGTGCTTCAGACAAAGGACCCAATGCAGGAGAATTTGATAATACCGATATTATGCGCAATATTATGCAAACTCGATTCTCCATTGCGACCTTACTTGGATATCGCAATTTTGCAGAATATTCGCTCGCAACCAAAATGGTAAAAAAAACAAATGATGTGATGTCTTTTTTAAATGAGCTAGCAGAAAAATCATTTCTCAAAGCACAAATTGAATTTAAAACGCTAGAACAATTTGCGCAAAAAGAATTAGGAATAGATAAATTAGAAGCGTGGGATATCGCTTTTGTATCTGAAAAATTACGCCAACAAGCGTATGCGATTTCACCTGAAGATTTACGCCCTTATTTTCCTGAACAACCTGTTTTGGACGGTTTGTTTACTATCATGAATCGCTTGTATGGAATTACGCTAGAAAAAGTGGTTGATGCTGATGTTTGGCATTCGGATGTGAAATGTTTTCGCGTGTTTGATCAAAATAAAAAGCTGCAAGCGCATTTATTTTTTGATCTATATGCGCGGCCTAACAAACGCGGTGGCGCATGGATGGATGAATGTGCGTTACGTCGACAATTGGATGATGGCAGTATTCAACTTCCTGCAGCTTATGTAACTTGTAATTTTAATGCGCCTGTTGGACATGATCCGGCGCTATTTAATCATGACGAAGTGGAAACCTTGTTTCATGAATGCGGACATGCGCTGCAACATATTTTGACTGACATCACTGTTGCGAATGTTTCGGGTATTCATGGTATACCGTGGGATGCAGTCGAAGTAGCCAGTCAATTTTTTGAAAATTGGGCATGGGAAAAAAATTCAGTTTGTTATATTGCAAAACACTACAAAACACAAACAGCATTACCCGATTTTTTATTTGAACGCATGCAGCGCGCGAAAAATTTTCAATCGGCGATGCAAATGGTGCGTCAATTGGAATTTGCACTATTTGATTTTCGGTTGCACATGGAATACAAACAGGATGATCCCAATTGCATCCAAACTATTTTAAACTCGGTGCGTGATAATATCGCTGTTTTTCCCTCGCCTGCATTTAATCGTTTCCAGCATTGTTTTGCACATATTTTTGGCGGTAGTTATGCAGCGGGATATTACAGTTACAAATGGGCAGAAGTCATGGCGTGCGATGCATTTTCTTTATTTGAAGAAAAAGGTATTTTTGATCATGCAACTAGCGAAAAATTTAAAAAAACTTTTTTGGAAAGTGGCGGCGCTGCTGAGCCGATGGATTTATTCATTGCATTTCGCGGACGAAAACCACAAGTGGATGCGTTGTTGAAACAGAGTGGGATTGTGTGAGTGTGAGGGAGTGGGAGTGGGAAAATGCGAATACTTCCGATGTAGTGAATGAGTATTGTTACTGTGTGTTCGAGAGAAGTGTGATTTTCAGGGATGAAAATGACAAGCCTACACGGATGTATTTACGGCATCTTCTCGAGAACATACCGTGACAATGCAAACGAATGAAGGCAGGATATAATCACGCCATTCAACTTTCTAACAATTATACCGCTACCGTAAGACGCAATTAAAATAGCTGAAAGCGTCTGTTACTGTCCGCTGACACGAAAATGGTTTAACGCTCGTTTTTTGATTTTTCGTCGGCACGGCAAATTCGGCATCCTGCCTCATCTTGCCTAAAATTAACCTCCTATTAATTTTACCTCGAAAAAATACAAAAAACTCACTACCATTTTCTACTCATCATCGGACACCAACAAGACGCTTTCTTTCGCTATTTTAATTAATCTGCAAATTGAATTAAGCGCTGACTTGAAGAAGCGAGTGATGATATGACTGCTTTGATAAACTTTCAAGCGAGCGGGAAATTGGGCGTATCTGTTTTTGTGTCATGTTCACGAAAAACAGATACGCCCAAGTCACCCACAAGCATTCAGATTTTTAAAGCAGTCATATCCTCTACGAGCGGATGTAAAGAAATCAGCGCTTAATTCAATCAAGCTATTTTCGTGTATTTTAAAAGTTGAAATGGCGTTATAATCGTTCGCATTTTTACAGAGCTCCTTTTGACATCCCATCCGAAATTCTTTATGCTCAAAAACTTGTTCACAAAAAATTATTTTTCAATGAAACAAGACGAATTAAAAAAACAAGTTGCCAATGCCGCACTAAAATTAATTGCTTCAGACATAATAGTCGGTGTTGGCTCTGGCTCTACCGTTCATTATTTTATTGATGCGCTGGCTAGCATTAAAAATAAAATCAAAGGCACTGTTGCCAGTTCTATTGAAACTGAAAACAGATTAAAAGCGCATGGTATTCCCGTTTATGATTTAAATGCAGTTGATAGTGTTCCCATTTATGTTGATGGCGCAGATGAATTTAATGAATTTAAATATTTAATCAAAGGCGGTGGTGGCGCACTCACGCGCGAAAAAATTATCGCCACAGCAGCAAAACAATTTATTTGTATTGTTGATCAATCCAAAGCAGTAAAAGTACTGGGAAAATTTCCTGTGCCAGTTGAAGTCATTTCCATGGCGCGCGGACTGGTTGCTAGAACGATTCTTAAAATGGGTGGATTACCTGAATATCGCGCAGGATTTATCACAGACAATGGCAATATCATTCTGGATGTGTACAATTTAAATCTGGAAAAACCCATTCAAGCGGAAGAGATGCTCAACAACATTACCGGCGTTGTGTGCAACGGCATTTTTGCAAAACGCCCCGCCGATAAAATTTTGGTCGCAGACCACAATGGAATTCGCGAAATGAGCTAAAAATTAAGCTGCTGCTTCGCCTGCCCCTTCACTTTCTGATTTAATGCGATTAAATACTTCTTCACGATGAATGGCGATATCTTTTGGCGCTTCAATTCCGATACGCACCTGATTGCCTTTGACTTCTAACACCTGAATTTTGATGATGCCGTCTTGAATGAACAAACGTTCACCAACTGATCTTGTTAATACCAACATATTTTTCTCCTAGATTTCATTCAATTCCGACGTGACTAGCACACCGTTTCCTCCGCTGAAAGCGGCAGTTATTCTGCCACAGGATTTTCAACGACGCAAAAGAATTGCAACGCAGATACCATATCAAATGGAGATTAAGGTTTTCTTAATCGAGGAAAGAAAGCGTGCGCTAAAACTGTACCAATGTTTTCCCAATGCTATTTTTCTGTTCGCGAGACGGCAATGGATCTAATTCCACCAGGCGTGAGACATCTGTATGCCATTTGGATTCAATGTCAATTATTTTTTCCTGCGTGCTCTTGAGTAATCTATCAAACGTTTTATTTTCATTAATCGACACCATTTCATTTTGTATTATTTCTAGCAAATTAATTATTATAGAGAGTTGTTTCATGATTTGTGTTGCATCAGTACACTTTCCAAATTGATTAAATTCATTTTGGATGTCAATTGCGCGCAAATATTTAAAATGATTTACATTGATCACACTGCCATTATTCAACGTTATTTTTTTCTCTTCTCTTCCTGTTAATGAATAAGTAGTCGCTTTCTCAACTTGATTGACAATTTCGTTTCCTGCTAACCATTTATTATTAACTCGTGCCGCTGAAAATGGTGTATATGAAAATAACTCCATCAAAATATTTTCTAACGACGAGTACAATGGCTCAGTCTGATAAATATCTTGTACCAGATCATGCATTTTACACAGCCTATTTAACTCTGCACCGGGTATGGCATTTTGCGCAATTTCCCATAATTTTCCAAAAAAAGCGCGTTGAGCATCACTGCATAGTGAGTTCTGCGCTGCTGTTTCAAGATTTTCAACACTATCTTTCGGTAATTTACCCAGCCATCTTAAATGAGGATTCGTTGAAAGGCGCTGCAAAAGCGCTATATCAGCATCCAAAAACCGTCTCTGCTCCACAACACTCCGCATCATGTGAGACAATGCGTTTGTCAAAGCAACACTGTCTGGAATAGCATCATTTAATACAAGCAGTTTTGAAGTGGAGTTCAAATCAGTAATAAATTTATTTTTTGCTAATGTCGATTGCGCAAAAGAAAGTAGCATTGCATTGTTTGCTTTCTTTATCGCTTCAGCCATCAAGTGCAGTAGTACTGCTTCAAATTTTGCAGCATTCCATTGCATATCCGGCCAAACTGCCTGACATGCTTTCAAATAATTATTCGCGACAGTAAAATCACCGCGTTTAATTAATTCGACAATATAAAGTTCTTTTTCAATTTGAAGATCTTCTTTTTTGGCGGGACAAGACAATCCATCGTATGATTTTAATGGTATGTGCGCCCATCCGTTCTGACAAAATAAACGATGCGCTTCTTTGTCTTCTTCCTTTTTGGGCATTGACATAAATCGCAACCCTGTATTTCCATTGGGATCATGTCGATGATTGCTAAGAACACTCAAAATTTTTGCATCATGGATTGCTTCAAGTTCAATAAATATGGCTTCCAACGTATCCATATCCAAAAAATGGGTTTGCTTTCCAGTAGTGTCATCACGCTTTCTTCTACCCGACACCACATAATCAAAATACGCTGGTACGAATTTTTCACGTACTATTTTTTCATAATCGCCAAAATTCGACGAATTAATTTCCGACAGAAACTGTAATGCAAAAATAATGTCGTCTTTTCTTTTTGTGCGATCTATTTTCGACCCATTTTTATCTTTATTGATACCATAAAACGAATCAAAGCGAGAATAGTTTTTGAGTAACTGCACTTGTTGTTGAGCAAAATGGTTGGCAGTATCTTGATCGAGCTGCATTAATAATTGATACGCAGCAACAACTTGATCTTTATCTTTTGATGATAATTGTTTTTTTGCAGCCAATATTAATTCTTGGTAATTCACTTCCAATGGTTCTGTTGTCGGTGTCACACTTTGCGATAAACCATCAACCGATTTTTCAGACGGTAAACTGCTCAGTGATTTTGTTGCTGCAAGTGCGAGTGTCTCTGTGTGCTCACGCTCTGATTGTTTAGTCGACGTAGCACGCTGCTCTTTTTGCTCTTTCTGTGTTTCCTGCATAACCGCACGAAACGCATCATACGTTCTGCGACTTCTCGCTGAACTCAAAAAGCGAGTTTTCTGATGTTGGCTATGTTGCAGCGCGGCAATTAACTGCTGGCCTTTATTGTCTGGATATTTTGATTGTAAAGTGAGAAAAAAATCATCTTTGAAAAATTTTTTTTCTCTTGTGCCGCGTAACTCATAATATTTTTTTTCCAGCTTGTCTAGCAATGTCGATACTGCAAAATTGATAGCAGTGCCATCTTCGTTAACAAAAGTAATAATTGCATCATCTTTAAATTGACTCTCACGAAAATCACATTGTTCAAAATTCGTTTTTGCAGTGAAAATCAATTTTGAAATAGCTGCGCCCGAAAAATTGTTTTTCACTAAAATACTATTACAAACATTCAGTTCTTTTATGTTTGTTTTTTGCATCAACATGTTTCTAATGGTGCGTTGTGATTTCGGTGCAGATGCTTCAGATGACAAATCAACAACGCAATCAAAAGTAAATCCCGTCCACTCTTTTTTATGTTGTTTTTTAAAGAGATTATTAAATGTATCAGGATTGGTAATTTTAGTTGATGTTGTTTTCTTTTTTGCTGCAGAATGTTGTTCAAGTGATTGACGAGCTTCCAATAAAATTTTTTTCAATTGTTCTGCGTCAGTGATTTTTTCAACACGGCTAACTTGTTTCATGATAAATTCAGGCAATAAAATACCGTCTTTAAATTGGCACTGGCTAAATTGAACAGCTGAAAAACTATTAATAAACTGTAGTTGCTTTTCAATATCGTCACCGATATTCATATTCACACGAGATAAATCAAAACAATCGGTAATAACAAGGCTGTTCACCACTAAAGCAGTCCGTTTGATTTTAAAATCTGAATCGAATAATAAATTAAATAATATAGCGGAATTGATGTGCGGGGGATTTTTTTTTACAAATCCCAGATGCGCACTGCTAAGATAACGTTGTTCAAAACTAACATTGTTTTTGCCGGCAACTAAATCAAGTAATTCATTTCTATCTGCATCAGGTTTGCCGTGATAAGAATTGGTGGAAATAAATAATCGTTCACCATAAAAAGGAACATCCAACGTAACACCCGGTGGCAAATCTGCAACATGGCAATTTTCAAGCGTTGCGTCTTGAAGTGATGGTAAACGCACAGGGGTATTTATTTGCGCAGCAATTTTGAATGTAACGTTTTTAAATTGTCGAGCGCCTTGTTTATATAATACTTCTGCGTCTAAAAAAGTTATCTCGCTACCCACTTCATTTGTTCTCATATCACCTCCGCAAAAAATAATTAAAGATTTTTTTCGGACTACTTTTTGATAGTAGCACAAGAAAGTTTAAGATAAGCTTAAATCAGGGTGTCGATTGCGAAGTTTTTCCTGCCTATCCGGTTGTCACCCAATGAGGAGTTTTTATCTGAAATTTCTTCCGAAAATCCCGCTAAAACCGTGGCGTCAGATGCTGAAACTTCACGTGAATCACCCGGTTTGTGTGTTAACCGGATAGGCAGGCAAAATTCAGCCGTTCTGTTCTGATTTTGCTCTTCCTGTGTTTGGCCTGGCCATGTTAATCCGCGCATCACGTTTTTCCAATCTATTGCACTTAAAATATATTCTAAGCAATTAAAATTAAGGGGATATTAAATTTTAAGCGCTGACAATTTGCACTCGCTCGCAGTCGTTACTACCCTTGTTTTCGTGTGCTTAATATATAAACATAGGGGACACAAAAACAAGGCGGGATCTTGCAACGGCTTCTCGCTACTTTAAATTAGCGCTTAATTCATTTAAGGAAGCTTTATTGATGAATAATTTTCTTTGCCAGTATATGGCCATGCATTTTTTCTTCTACTATTTTTCCTGACATTGACTCATTGTTAGAAAAACGCGTATCCAGCACAAATAATTCAACTGAAACAGGATGATACCGATTTTCCCAACAACGTGAATGATAAGCTTGTATTCCCCAGCTATTCACACCTTGATTGGTTTGTAGCATGTGATGATCGATACTGAAAGATAAGTTTTTTGTATCTACCGGCAAATTGTAAACAACCCAATAATAATGCGACGGATCTTTAATGATCACCGCCAATGAGGTTGCTTCCGGCGACACACCACTCCAACGTAATTGTGGCGATTCACTTTTTTGCGCACAAACAGTTTGTTTTTCCGTGCCAAAAAATTGCGCGTGAAGACGCAAATGATCAGGATGTCCAGCATTATTTCCCAACAAATACGCTACTAAAGTTAATGTATCCAGCATATGAACTCGTCCTGAGTCAAAATTCCATTTATAATGGTCGCCCTAGAATTGAGACAATTTGATTATACGAGAGCTGAAAGGAGAATGGAATTTGAAAACACCCCCTCGCGATATGCTTGATGCCGCAAAAGCGGTACTGCCAAATGCTTATGCACCTTATTCCCATTTTTCAGTTGCCGCCTGTGTACGCGCAAGTAATGGAAAATTATTTGTGGGATGTAATATTGAAAATGCTGCTTTTCCAGTGGGCATGTGCGCAGAAGTTGGTGCGATCAGCGCTTTATTTGCAAACGGCCACCAAACCATTTCAGAAACATTAATTTTAGTGCCTGATCATAAAATTTGCTCGCCCTGTGGCGCCTGTCGGCAACGCTTTTTAGAATGCGCATCATCAGACATGATTTTTCATTTGTGCACATTGGATGGAAAATACCAATCAGCTACACTCACAGAATTATTACCATTTGCATTTGGGCCAAAAAATTTAAGGGAAAAATAAATGACACACTCATCCATTCTCGCGGCAAAAATTATTTCAGAAAAAGCACCTGGATTTAAACCTAAACTGGCGATGACATTGGGATCCGGTTTGGGTGATCTTGCTTTGATGCTCACCGATGCAATTAAAATTCCATATTCTGATTTACCTGATTTCCCGCCATGCACAGTCATAGGACATGCCGGTAATTTGTGGTTAGGAAAATTAAATGGTGTGCCAATGGCTTGTTTGCAAGGTCGTGCGCATTTTTATGAAGGCGTTTCAAATTCCGTTGCAAAAACTTATATTCGTGCGATGAAATTAATCGGTTGTGAATCTGTTTTATTAACCAATGCAGCTGGTTCCATGCGCGAACACATTGCAACAGGTGATCTGGTTTTAATTCGTGATCATATTAATTTTCAATTTACGAATGTGTTAGCAGGACCAAACGACGACGAATTTGGTGAGCGTTTTACTGGAATGGATAATGCTTATGATAATGCATTACGTGAAAAATTATTATCTTCTGCAAACAAACTCAATATTAAACTACATGATGGTGTTTATTTCGGTGTGCTGGGACCCAGCTTTGAAACACCTGCTGAAATTCGTTGTTTTAAAATAATGGGCGGTGATGTCGTTGCAATGTCACTCGTCAATGAAGTCATCACGGCGCGTCATTGTGGTATGCGTGTTGCTGCCATTTCTGTGATCAGCAACATGGCCTCTGGCATGAGTGATGTGAACATCAGTCATGAATTAACATTAGCGGGCGTAAAAGTGGCTGCTGAAAATTTGAAAAAATTGGTGTTGGAATTTATTGGTCGATATTAAATTTGCTTCGGTATGCGCGGGTGAATTATTACAGATGGTATGGACCCCGCCCCTTACTAAAGACTTCTAAGTGAGCCAGAATGAAGGTGTTAACAATCATTCAAATTTCAGCGGA
>Ga0155524_104_pt1 | contig 32920 bp, 35 predicted proteins | sample RifCSPhighO2_12_FD_107181 | JGI IMG/M metagenome (GOLD analysis project Ga0155524, IMG submission 107181) | Gammaproteobacteria bacterium RIFCSPHIGHO2_12_FULL_39_24
TTCGACGCTGGGCTTTTTAAGTCCTGAATTGTTTGAAGTTAAAATGGTCGCTTAGCAAGGTGTCCGGAAAATTGTGGCTGGATCAAATATGTAACACAAGAAGAATATGAATATGCAAAAAAACAAAAAGATGTAAAACAAGAAGATGTAAAACAAGAAGATTTAAAAAAACAATTTGAAAAATCTCCTGCCCGCTTTATTTTAATCAACGCTCTTATTTCCCGCTTATACCATGCTGGATATTATTCAGAGGCGATTCGTACGTTTAGAAAATATTTTGGTGATGTTAAGCGTTTTCTAGAAAATACAGAAAAAAATGAATTTGATTTTCATGGATTGCATCGTGAGTCTGCCTGCATTGCTGCTGTGTTGTGCCTAATCAATGCATGCAAAGTTAATGAAGCTGATAATGACGAAGCTGATCAAGTACCGTTCACCATTATGGTAGGCCAACACGGAACCGGTGTTGTGCGCGAAGGTGTTGAAAACGCAATCCGGCTGTGTCAATTGGCTGGTGGTGCGTTCACGTGGCGCGAGGATCGAATAGTAATTCAATCAGTTGGTGATGTGCTGAAAGCACAGATACAAACATGGCAACTTGAAAAAAAGCAGGAATTCACACAAACGCTTGAACAAGAAATGAAACAGACTATTGAGCAGGGACTGAATAGAGGAATTGAACAATCCAATAAAAAAGTTGAGCTTTGCGATGCAGAAAAAAATGCAAGAGACGTTGTTCTTCGTAGTGAACTAGAAACACTACATCTAGCAGGCGCTAGAGCAATTGTGAGTGAATTTAAGATTTCTCTAGGTGTATTATCACGTACATTGTCACTAGGGGAACAGTTACTAATGTTTCCCGAAGATGAACGTATTGTTCGCGATGTCAATATTGGTGGATCGGAGGCAACTGCTTTTGCATTACTTCAAGATTTTTTTGTATTGTCTCAAAACACACATCGGCAATTTCAAGCGTTTCTTGCCAATGGAAATAGTGAGGTACTGAATTATGGCAGACAAAAAAATAAATTGTTTTGTGATTCGAGTTCTTTGAAACTAGAAAACGTAGAAGAAAGTGCTCGTGATTTTATCGTCAGAGAGGAAGAAATAGACCGTGATCAACTTCTTAACAACAGCCCAAATTTCCGAATAATATTACATTTGCAAAGCATCTTGTTGGCAATGCAGACTTTTGAAGTAGCTCAGAATCTGGCAATCTCTTCATGCTTTTCACACCAGTTTGAGTTGCAGTTTAAAGAGAGATGTCTTTTTGAGATGGACGTCAATTTACTTGAACTTACAAAAAAAGAGCATTTTGAATCCATAACTCGTCGTCTATTAACTTTTTGTTGGAAAAAAACACTGTGTGCCGAATCAGCTTATTTTACATCTTCTTTCTTTGCTCAGTTGCGTTCCATGTTAAATCACTCACAAGATAATAGTATGTTTTTTTTAATAAACACTTTGTTTCAATTATTTTTTTCTTTGGGTGTGGATACTGATTATTATTATTACGCTTCTGATATTGAAGCTTATCGTGTAGCAACTGCAGCAAAAGAGAAGTTAGATAAAAGTGAAGCGTTATCACACACTGATCGAGAAATAACTAACTGTGTAATGGGCGGAATTGTTAGTGCTATTTTATTGAATTATATGATGCACTTGGATATATACTTGGGTATCAATCCGTCGTCGGGTCTCAGAAATACATCGCAGGTTTTATTTGCGCTTCGTTATTTGTATTTGATGTTACTTATTTTCGATTTCAGTCCAAAACAATGGTGTAAAAACACAATCTCATTTTTTTCTTCACGATCAGGTAGTGCACAAGGTAGTGCACAACGCACGGAAACTTTACCCACAAGAAGTGATTTACTGGACGCACCACCACCATCGAATCAACCCCGTTGCGCAGTCTGCTAAAGCTATTCGATTGATCAACCAGTGAAAATCATTTAAGATTCGCACAGTATTTTATTATTTCAACTCACTCAACTGGACATTTCAGTATGAACCTACACGAATATCAAGCCAAAAATTTATTGAGAAAATATCACGTTGCTGTGCCGGATGGTGAAGTGGTTTTTAATCCAGAAGAAATTAAAGAAGCGGCGGCGCGTTTGGGTGGAAATCGGTGGGTTGTCAAAGCGCAAGTGCATGCGGGTGGTCGCGGAAAAGCGGGCGGCGTGAAATTGGTTAATTCAGCGGATGAAGCAGCGCAGGTCGCGCAAAAATTATTAGGCACACGTTTAGTCACTTTTCAAACGGATGAAAAAGGCCAGCCGGTTAATCAAATATGGATTGAAAAACCCTCTGACATTGCGCGCGAATTATATCTAGGTGCTGTCATTGATCGCGCAACACAATCAATCATCTTTATGGCGTCAATCGAAGGCGGTGTTGAAATTGAAGAAGTGGCGCACAAAACGCCTGAGAAAATTTTGAAAGCGATTGTGAATCCGATTGTGGGTTTGCAGCCATTTCAATGCCGCGAATTATTTTTTGGTTTGGGTTTAGCATTATCTCAACTGTCCGCATTCACAAAATTAATGATGGGTTTGTATGATGCCTTTGTTTCTAATGACATGAGCATGTTGGAAATTAATCCGTTGGTGGTAACGAAAACGGGTGATTTAATTTGTCTCGATGCCAAAATTAATTTAGATGATAATGCGTTGTATCGTCATTCTGAATTAAGAGAGATGCGTGATACCACACAAGAAGACGAACGTGAAACGCGCGCGCAACAATGGGAATTAAATTACGTGGCATTGGATGGTGATATTGGTTGCATGGTGAATGGCGCAGGCCTTGCCATGGCAACAATGGATTTAATTAAATTACACGGTGGCAATCCTGCCAACTTTTTAGATGTCGGCGGTGGTGCAACCAAAGAACGCGTAACAGAAGCATTTAAAATTATTACGTCTGATAAAAATATCAAAGGCATTTTAGTAAATATTTTTGGTGGCATTGTGAGATGCGACATGATTGCGGAAGGCATTATTGCCGCCGTTGCGGATGTGGGCGTGAAAGTGCCTGTTGTTGCGCGCTTAGAAGGCAATAATGCAGAATTGGGTGCGAAAAAATTAGCAGAAAGTGGATTGAATATTACGCCGGCAATTGGATTTACGGAAGCGGCGAAGCAGATTGTTGAATTAGTGAAGCGCTAAATAAAAAAATGATGAGTGAGAATGTTTCATGAGTATTTTAATTAACAAAAACACCAAAGTGATTACGCAAGGTTTTACTGGAAAACACGGCACATTTCATTCAGAGCAATGTTTGAATTACGGTACTAAAATGGTGGGTGGTGTCACACCTGGCAAAGGCGGTGAAACACATTTGGGGTTACCTGTTTTTGATAGCGTAAAACAAGCATATTTAAACACAAAAGCAGATGCAACGATGATTTTTGTGCCAGCGCCATTTTGCAAGGATTCTATTATTGAAGCGATTGATGCAGGGATCAAATTAGTGATTTGTATTACTGAAGGTGTGCCCGTGTTAGATATGATGGCGGTCAAAACGTATATGAAAAATAAAGAGGTGCGTTTGATTGGACCGAATTGTCCCGGCGTGATTACACCAGGTGAATGCAAAATTGGAATTATGCCAGGTCATATTCATCAAGCTGGAAAAGTAGGGATCGTTTCTCGTTCGGGTACATTAACGTATGAAGCAGTCAATCAAACAACGGCTTTGGGTTTTGGTCAAAGCACGTGCGTGGGTATTGGTGGTGATCCAATTGCAGGCACTAGTTTTATTGATGTATTAGCGCTATTTGAAAAAGATCCACAAACGGAAGCGATTGTGATGGTCGGTGAAATTGGCGGATCAGGCGAAGAAGAAGCAGCAGAATATATTAAACATCACGTGAAAAAACCAGTGGTTTCTTATATTGCGGGTGTTACCGCACCCGCAGGTCGTCGTATGGGTCATGCCGGCGCGATTATTGCCAGCGGCAAAGGCACCGCAGCAGAAAAATTCAAAGCGCTGGAAGCGGCAGGTGTTCACACCGTGAAATCACCTGCTGATATTGGCAAAGGGGTTGCTGAAGCGACAGGGTGGGCGCATAGCGCCACCCACTAAACTTTATACTGCGTTGCGCGCTCTGTCGTCATCGGTCATGTACTAAAATATGTACACTCCCTCGACTCCTTCGCGTGCGCCTTGTCTAAAGCTTAGTGGATGACGCTATAGTTTTTTCAACTCATCGCGCAATGTCGCTTGTTTTCCTGTGCCGGTTTTTGCACCGGTAATTGCAATTCACTTGCAACCATAAAACACACAGGCGTGTCAGTAAAAAATAATTTCAATAATTCTGCGTGGATAACAGGTTCGTATTGATTTTTACCATTTAATATCCATTGATGCGCTAATAATTTAAATATCGCTTCCCACGCAGATTCATTTGAAACCGCTTCAATTTTTCTAGACAGAACACCATGATTTCTACGCGTATTAGCATCAAATTTATTACCACCCACCGCGGTTTTTAAATTTTTTAATAAAACAGATAATGAAATGAGCTCGGTCGTTGGATCTGCATACGCCGCAATGGTGTTTAATCGATCATTGTTAACGCTGCCATCCCGATTAAAAATTTCAAACGTACCCGCATGCAATTTGAATTTGTAATCGGTAGTTTCGCCTGGCATGCTGAATGTGTTTTTGCCAAACGGACATTGCCCTGACACAAAGGTATTGAAAAAATTAACGGCGGTTCCAGTGAGAGTAGGATTTGGCCCGTTTTGATTTTTGACTCGGTTAGCGATCGTGTTTGATGAAAACTGTATCGCGCCTTGTAGATTGTGTTCGCCAAATGCAAAAGCATGCTTGTCTAGCGCGGTCCAAGATACATAATTGGGAATTGCAGCGAGCATCACCTCTTTTTTTTCAATACTCATTTGATCGATAGTACGCATAAATAAAACTCCTTTTTATCAATTCACACTCACACAGATAACTCACACTGATAACTTATATAACTTCCTCCCTCCTTTTTGTAAACACTTCAACGCCATTTTCTGTCACACCCAATGTATGTTCCCACTGCGCAGATAAACTATGATCGGCAGTGGTAACGGTCCAAGCATCTTGTTTATTTAATTTTACATCGCGTTTTCCCATGTTAATCATGGGTTCAATGGTGAATGTCATGCCGGGTTGAATTTCAATTCCGGTTCCGGTTTTTCCATAATGCAATATTTGTGGATCTTCATGAAATATTTTTCCAATACCGTGTCCGCAATATTCACGCACTACACTGTAACGATTTTTTTCTGCATGCGCTTGAATAACAGCGCCGATGTCACCTAGTGTTATGCCGGGTTTACACAAACGAATGGCAAGATATAAACATTCTTGTGTGATCTGAATTAATTTTTTTGCAAAAGGCTTAACATCACCAACACAATACATTTTACTGGTGTCGCCGTGGTACTCATCTTTGATCACTGTTACATCGATATTTATAATATCTCCATTTTTAAGCGGTTTATCGTTTGGAATGCCATGACATACTACGTGATTCACTGACGTGCAAATGGATTTGGGAAAGCCTTCGTAATTTAATGGTGCGGGAATAGCATGCTGTATTTCAGTAATATATTGATGACAAATATCATTTAATTCATTGGTGGTAACACCGGGCTTAACGTAAGGTTCGATCATTTCCAACACGTCAGCCGCTAATTTTCCGGCAATTCGCATTTTTTGAAATTCTTCGGGTGTTTTGAGGGTGATGGACATAATTGATGGTTAACAGGTTGTTGATGAATATGAACTATGGTATAAAGCACTGCTGAAATAAGCAAACTGTTATTAACTTTTAAAAAAACTATCACGTTTATTGATTAAGTTGTTTTAGGGTGTCTGACAACAGATTAAAACAGCAAATAAACGATCGACTAACCCTGGAGAAAAAAATGGCTTTTGCTATCTCGATGAAACAAATGTTAGAGGCGGGTGTACACTTCGGACACCAAAAACGTTTCTGGAATCCTAAAATGGCGCCATTCATTTATGGTGAACGCGAAAAATTACATATCATTAATCTTGAAAAAACACTTCCTAAATTTCGCGAATTATTAGAAACCATTGCACAACTCACTTCAAAACGTGGCAAAGTGTTATTAGTGGGAACAAAACACGCAGCACGTGAAATCATTAAGGAAGAAGCAGTGCGTTGCGGTATGCCTTATGTTGATAATCGTTGGTTGGGTGGCATGTTGACGAACTACAAAACCATTCGTCAATCTATTAAACGCCTTAAAGAGTTAGAAGCAATGTTGTTAAATCCAAAGGCATTAACTGGAAAAACGAAAAAAGAAGTGCTCACCATTCAACGTGAAAAAGACAAATTGGCTGCAAACTTAGAGGGTATTAAATCGATGGGCGGTTTGCCAGATATGTTATTTGTGATTGATGTTAAACACGAAAAAACCGCTATTTTAGAAGCAAAAAGATTGGGTATTCCTGTGGCTGCTATTGTCGATACCAACGCAAGTCCAGAAGATATCGATTATGTTGTGCCTGGAAATGATGATGCCATGCGCGCTATTCGTTTTTATTGCAAAACCATTGCTGACGTTATCATTGAATCTCGTCGTAGCATTATTCAAGAAGAAGCGCAAAAAGAAAAAGAACGGACTGAGAAATCAAAATCAAAAGCAGCGAAACCAACAGCAGAAATAAAAACTGCGAAGAAAGTAACTAAAAAAGCAGTTGAAGCAGAGGTGGTGGTTGAAGAAATAACAGTAGTAGCAGCAGCAGTGCAACCTGTTGAAGAAAAAAAACCAGCGCCTAATAAGAAAAAGACCGCGAGCAAAGCGAGCAAATAAACATTATTCAGAACCGCGCGCGAGGAAGTGCGAAGCACGACCAAAGCAAGCGAGTGTTATTATGAGGTTTTAAAACATGTCAGAAATAACTGCATCCATGGTAAAAGAATTACGTGAGATTACAGACGCAGCCATGATGGATTGCAAAAAAGCATTAGTAGAATCAAAAGGTGATATGCAATTAGCTATTGATCATTTGCGTAAAAGCGGTCAAGCCAAAGCTGCGAAACGCGCTGGAAAAATTGCTGCAGAAGGTGGAATCGTGATTGCATCAACCAGCGATAAAAAACGTGCTTGCATGATTGAAGTTAATTGCGAAACGGATTTTGTTGCGCGCGATACTCATTTCAAAGCATTTTCGGATCAGTTGGCGCAAGCAGGTTTGACTGCGAATACAAATGATGTCAACCAATTGATGTTGCAAAAAATGTCAGATGGAAAAACAAGTGAAGTGGTGCGTGAAGCATTGGTTTCAAAAATGGGCGAAAATATTCAATTGCGTCGCGTAATTACGGTATCTGCAACCGGTTGTGTTGGTGCTTATTTGCATGGAGATCGCATTGGTGTGTTGGTGTTACTTGATCAAGATAATGCAACATTAGCGAAAGATATTGCAATGCATGTTGCTGCAACGAATCCATTAGGAGTAGATGCATCAGACATATCAAAAGAAGCAATGGCAAAAGAACGTTCCATTTTCACGGCACAAGCACACGCTTCTGGAAAACCCGCCAATATTGTTGAAAAAATGGTTGAGGGTCGCTTGCAAAAATTTGTGCAAGAAGTATGTTTGATACATCAGCCCTTCGTTAAAAATCCAGATCAAACAGTACAAGATTTATTAACAGCAGCGAATGCCAAAATAATTTCTTTTGTGCGATTTGAAGTGGGTGAAGGTATTGAAAAACCAGTGACGAATTTAGCAGCGGAAGTGAGCGCAACGTTGAAAGAAATGTGAGTGGAAGTGGGAGTGATCGGATGAAACCAAAATACAAACGTGTTCTGCTCAAGATGAGTGGCGAAGCACTAATGGGAGACGGTGTTACCGCTATTTCTCCTTCCGTGTTAAATCGTTTGGCAAATGAAATTGATGAAGTGCGCAAATTAGGTGTGCAAATTGCCATTGTCATTGGCGGTGGAAATTTTTGTCGTGGTGTTGCGTTGTCAGAAGTGGGCATCAATCGCATCACGGGCGATCACATGGGAATGGTTGCAACGATTATGAATGCGTTGGCATTACGCGATGCATTTGAGCGTTGTGATATGCCAGTGCGTATTTTATCGGCCGTTGCCGTGGGTGGGATGGTTGATTTATTTCATCGACGAAAAGCAATTCATCATCTCGAACAAGGACGGGTTGTTATTTTTTCAGCAGGAACTGGCAATCCTTTATTTACCACTGATTCTGCAGCGAGTTTACGTGGCATTGAAATTGGTGCGGATGTGGTGATGAAAGCAACGAATGTCGATGGTGTCTATTCTGAAGATCCACGCAAAAATCCAAAAGCAATACTCTACAAACAATTAACCTATGATGAAGCATTAGAAAAAGAATTCGCCGTGATGGATTTGGCGGCATTTTGTCAGTGTCGCGATTATCAAATGCCATTACGTGTTTTTAATATTGGGAAACCCGGCATGTTTTTAAAAGTGGTGATGGGTGAAGAAGTAGGCACGTTAGTCGAATAAGGCAAATCACATGATCAACGAAATAATAAAAGATACAAAATCACGCATGGAAAAAACTACTGATGCGTTAAAAATTGAATTAGCAAAATTGCGTACCGGTCGTGCACATCCTACGTTAATTGAACATGTCATGGTAAATTATTACGGTGTTCCTACACCATTGTCACAGGTGGCCAATATTGCTGTTGAAAATGCACGCACATTGATGGTCACCCCTTGGGAAAAAAATTTAGTGCAAGATATTGAGAAAGCCATTTTAACTGCTAATTTAGGTTTAAATCCGAATACCGCCGGTACGGTTATTCGTATTCCCATGCCGCCACTAACGGAAGAGCGCCGCAAAAGCTTGGGGAAAGTGGTGCGAGAAGAAGCAGAAAAAGCACGTGTTGCGGTACGCAATATTCGTCGTGATGCGAATAACGAATTAAAATCATTATTGAAAGATAAAGAAATCAGTGAAGATGAAGAGCATCGCGCACAAACAACCGTGCAAAAAACAACAGATGAATTTATTACGCAAATTGATTCTGTTTCTGCGACTAAAGAAAAAGATTTGATGGAGATATAGACGCAAGATGAGATGTCAGTTAGTGGACGTTTATAGTGTGGGGTCTATGTAATGTTGCCGCGTCACGTCGCAATCGTCATGGACGGCAATGGTCGTTGGGCACAGCAAAGGTTCATGCCCCGAATTGTGGGTCATCGTGCTGGTGTGAAATCAGTACAAAAGGCCATTGATTTCTGCGTAAAAAATCATATTCAAGTTTTGTCGTTGTTTGCATTGAGCGTTGAAAATTTTCAATCTCGTCCTGAATCTGAAGTTCAGTTTTTAATTTCATTGCTATCCGAAATGTTATTAAAAAATTTAAATGAAATGCATCAAAATAATATTCGCATTCAAATCATGGGTGATGTTTCTGTTTTTCAATCCAATGTGCGTGCGCACATTGAAGCAGCACAATCTCAAACAAAAAATAATACGGGTTTAACGTTGGTTATTGCTGTTAATTACAGTGGTCGTTGGGATATTTTTCAAGCGGCACAAAAATTATCGAAACATGTCATCGATCATCAATTAGATCCACTGGCGTTGACTGAAAAAGATTTTGAGCCGTTTTTATGTTTGTATGATTTACCTGAACCCGATTTATTAATTCGCACAAGCGGTGAGCAAAGAATCAGTAATTTTATGCTGTGGCAATTTGCCTATACGGAATTATGTTTTGTTGATGTATTTTGGCCTGATTTTAACGAAACTATTTTTTCAACGGCCATTGCCTCTTTTCAAAAACGTGAGCGTCGATTTGGAAAAACAGGTGAACAACTAATCAGTAATTAATTATGTTATTACAAAGAATACTAACCGCATTTGTTTTAATTCCTTTAATCATAGCTGGAATTATTTTTTTGCCACCTACTTACTTTTCGACTGGTGTGGGTGTTTTTATTTTAGTGGGTGCGTGGGAATGGTCAGCGTTAATTGGTTTTAAAAAAATAAGCGCACGGTGGGGTTATGTTTTGTGCATTCTGCTGGGTATGTTGATTTCTATTTTTTTACCGCAACATTTTATTCTCGGCTTTACTTTTATTGTTTGGATTTGGTATGCCGTTGCTATTGTTCATTATCAGCATAAAGGCACGGGTCTTGGGTTTCAGTTGCCCGTGGTTCGTTGGTTGGTTGGATTGTTGATATTGGTGTCAACGTGGATTGCTATCGTCACACTGAAAACCGGTTCGAATTTAGGTACTGGCTGGTTAATATTAACATTGTTGATTATTTGGGGTGCTGATGTTGGCGGTTATTTTGGCGGACGCTTTTTTGGTATGCATGCATTGTGTTCGCGCGTGAGTCCGAAAAAAACATGGGAAGGTTTTGTGGGTGGAGTAATTTTAGCGGTTATGGTTACCGTCATTGGCGGCGTGCATTTCCCATTGTCTTTTCAGCAATATAGTTATTTGATTTTTTTAACGTTAATTACTGCGTTATTTTCTGTGGTTGGTGATTTGGGTGTGAGTATGTTAAAACGAATGATCAATGTGAAAGACACAGGCAATATTTTTCCAGGACATGGCGGCATGTTAGATCGCATGGATAGCGTGATGTCAGCAACAGTGGTTTTTGCGTTGGGATTAATATGCAATCCATCACTATTTTAGGCTCCACTGGATCTATCGGACAAAGCACGCTGGATATCATCGCGCGTCATCCCGATCAATTTCGAGTGGAGGCGTTAACTGCGCACAAAAATGTTGCGTTATTGTTTCGTCAGTGTCAGCAATTTAAGCCTCGTTTTGCCGCTATTTCAGATGCAACGCTCGCACAAGCATTACAAATAAAATTAAAAGAAAAACAAATAAACACAGAAGTGGTGTTAGGTTCAGATGCAATCATACAATTGGCGGCTGACACTGCTTCAGAAACGGTGGTTGCAGCGATTGTGGGTGCGGTTGGATTGCTGCCAACATTGTCTGCGATTTCTGCTGGAAAAAAAGTATTGTTAGCCAATAAAGAAGCGCTCGTGATGGCGGCTGATTTATTGATGCAAGCGATTAAAAAATCTCACGCGACATTATTGCCGATTGATAGCGAACATAATGCCATTTTTCAATGCTTGCCCGCTGGTTTTTTACCAGGATTAACACCACTCAACGATGTGCATTCCATTATTTTAACCGCATCGGGTGGCCCATTTCGCACCACCCCTCTTGCAGAATTAAAAAATAAAACACCGATGCAAGCGATTGCCCATCCGAATTGGAAAATGGGCGCGAAAATTTCCATTGATTCTGCCACGATGATGAATAAAGGATTGGAGGTAATCGAAGCATGTTGGTTGTTTGGTTTGTCAATTGAACAAATTCAAGTGCTGATTCATCCGCAAAGTATTATTCATTCGTTGGTTTCTTTTGAAGATGGTTCGTTCTTGGCGCAACTGGGGTGTCCCGATATGCGCATTCCTATTTCATACACATTGAGTTGGCCTAAACGAATTGCGTCAGGTGCAAAACGCCTTGATTTACAGGAAATAAAACAGTTGGATTTTGAGCCGGTTTCTTATGAACGTTTTCCGTGTTTACGTTTGGCGTTTCAGGCATTAAAGACGGGCGGAACTGCTACGGCGATTTTAAATGCAGCAAATGAAGTGGCGGTAGATGCTTTTTATCATAACCAAATTCGGTTTGATCAAATTGCGACGATGGTAGATGCCGTTTTGCAGAAGAGTAATATTACCTGCGTTGCCAGCTTAAATGATATTTTAGATTCAGATAAAAAAGCACGAGAATTGACTACGCAATTGATAAAAGAGTCGGTATACTCGTGCCAGTAAAAAATATGAGGAACCTCCATGCGTCTTCGTCGCGTATTGTTTGCCGTAGCACTTTCGCTTTCAGCTCCTGTTTTTGCCACGCCATTTGTCGTGCATCATATTCAAGTGCAAGGTTTGCAACGGGTGAGTTCAGCAACGGTAATGCATGCGATTCCGTTGCATGTGGGTGAAACTTATAATGCAGAAGAAGGTAATCGCATTATCGCTGCATTATTTCACACAGGATTTTTTAGTGATGTGCGACTCAAGCGCGTGGATGATACGCTGGTTGTTAATGTGGTTGAGCGTCCTACCATTGATTCTGTTTCCATTACTGGCAATAAATCGATTAAAGCAACACAATTAAAACCGGTATTAAAAAAATTAGGCATTGTGGTTGGATATACGTTTGATCCATCTGAATTGCACTCCATCGTTTTGGGATTGCAACAACAATATCAATTGATGGGTCGTTCTGCAGCAGTGGTTATTCCCGAAGTAAAACAATTATCGCGTAATCGTGTTGCGATTCACATTGTGATTAAAGAAGGTATTGCATCGATTGTTCGCGGTATTCATTTTTCAGGTAATCACGCTTTTTCAGATCGTGAATTACGTGATCAATTTAAATTAACCACGCCCAGTATTTTTACGTGGTTTAATCACAATGATCGTTATTCTTCTATGCGATTAGATGCAGATTTACAAAATTTACAAAATTTTTATTTTAATCATGGCTATTTGGATTTTCATGTTGTCTCGCATACTGTAAAGCAGTTAGCGAAAGGCGGTATTGAAATTTATCTTCAGGTGTCGGAAGGACAGGTTTATTACATTAGCGGATACCAACTTGCTACAGAAAAATTACCCTCCGCATTGTCGCCGAAAGTGCATGACATTTTATCGGAATTAAAAACGGGCGCTGTATTTTCAAGACAACAAATTTTGGATATCAATGAGAAGCTCGGTAATTATTTAGCGGACAACGGATATGCTTTTCCGCAAATTAATCCAGTGCCGACAGTAGATCACGTTAATCACAAAGTGTATATCACGTATCACATTAGTAGTGGCCATCGTGTCTATGTTCGTCATGTGCACATTATTGGTAATACGCGTACGAGCGGTTTGGTGGTGCGAACACAAATGCGTCAAATGGAAGGCGGTTTGTATTCATTGAAAAATGTGAATGAATCAAAAAGACTGATTAAGAATTTAGGATATCTCGATCATGTTGAAGTAACATCAAAACCCGTTGCGAATAAAAATAATCAAGTTGATTTAGATTATCATGTGCATGAAGTGAATGCGGGTCGCGCATCCGTCAACGCTGGTTATTCTGATGTAGATGGATTTTTGTATGGCGCAAGTGTGTCTGAACCCAATTTTATGGGATCAGGTAAGTACGTTTCAGTCGGCTTCACGCGCAGTGAATACACATCTAATTACGGCATCACTTACAACAATCCATTTTTTACCACGAGTGGTATTAGTCAAGGTTATAACGTTTATTACAGTCATACGACACCCGAGAACGTTAACCTTGAACCATATACGATGGATGATTATGGATTAAGCACAACCTATGGCATTCCGATCAGTGAATATGATCAATTCACATTGGGTGGCGGTTATGATCATATTGCAATTAGTGACGTCAATAATGCGCTCGTATCACCATCCGTCACGCAATTTTTGTCGAGCAATCCTTCGCCGTATAATCAATTAAAAGTCATCACCGGTGTTTCGCACGCCACATTGGATCGTGCAATTTTTGCCAAAGCGGGTAATGAGCAAGATGTAGGATTAACGCTGGGTGCGCCTGTGTATGATTCCAGTCTTGGTTATTATCAAGCGACTTATAGCGGTCGCTGGTATGCGCCGTTATTTTACGGATTTATTTTAAATCCGCATATGACAGTGGGTTATGGAAATGGTTATGGCAATACACATCAATTTCCTTTCTTCAATAATTTCTACGCTGGTGGTTTGCAAACCTTGCCGGGTTATACTGCCAACACATTAGGTCCGAAAAATCCGGCGAATACGCAACAAGCGATCGGGGGTAACGTTCAAACGTTGGCTGGTTTGAATTTCATTTTGCCTGATTTTATCAATCATAAAGTGAGAACGGCATTGATTTTAGATGCGGGTAATATTTTTCAAACGAATCATGTTCCTGGTATTTCTTATGAATCTATTTCATTGAATAATTTGCGTGTTACGACAGGTATTATGGTATCATGGTGGTCGCCGTTAGGAGCGCCACTTGATTTTAGTTTGGCGGTTCCTTTGAATAAAAAACCGGGTGATCAATTGTCGATATTTGGTTTTTCGTTTGGTGCTGCGATATAAGCGTTGTCTGTTATCCGTGATCAGTTATCCGTGCCTGAAGCATGATTGGATAACTGATAACTGATAACTGATAACTGATAACTGATAACTGATAACTATCTTTAAGGAGAAATAAATGAAAAAAGTTGTGTTGGTAGCAGCAGTAGCTGCGTTTTGTTCGATAGGTGTATTTGCTGATGGTATTGGTGTTGTCGATATGAAGACGATTTTTACCACTGCGCCACAAGTAAAAACAATTAAAGCGGGATTGGCAAAACAATTTGAGCCACAAAAAGATAAATTAGAAAAAATGAGTCAATCATTGCAAGCCGATATTGCAAAATATCAAAAAAATAAAGCAGTGATGGATAAAAAAGATTTAACCGCTCTAGAAGACAGTATTACAAAACAAGAAGCTGCTTTTCGTGATGCGCAAACTAAATTTCAACAAGATGTTTTTACTGCGCAAAATAAAAGTTTAGAAACTTTTATGGATAGCGTAAAAGCATCAGTGAAAATGGTTGCAGAAAAAAATAAATTAGATTTGGTTGTGCCAAGTAATGATGTGTTGTACAGCAAAGATAAAACTGATATCACACAAGATGTTTTAAAAGATATGAAATAAATATTGAGTGGGAGTGGGAGTATGAAATCATCACTTTCTTTTCCCATTCTTCATTTGGCAAAGCTGATCTCCGCCAAAATCATAGGCGATGATCAACTGACTATTTCGCGTGTTGCACCAATTATGTCTGCTGAAAAAGGGGACTTAACCTTTTTAAGCAGTAGCACTTACAAACCTTATTTATCCAATACAAAAGCATCTGCTGTTATTTTATCTGAAGCAGATGTGAATGATTGCGCGGTTACAGTGTTAATGGTTAATAATCCTGAATTGGCTTTTGCGCGCATTGCGCAATTATGGAATCCTGTTAAAAAACCCGCACCCGGAATTCATGCAACCGCAGTGATTGCAAAAAGCGCTGTGATTGATCCCACTGCCTTTATTGGTGCGCATTGTGTTATTGGTGAAAATGTCAAAATTGGTGCGAATACCGTTATTTCCACCGGTGTTGTTATTGGTGATGATTGCGTGATTGGTTCTGATGGTTGGTTTTACAGTCACGTTACGCTATATCATCAAGTTCATATTGGTAATTGCGTTATATTGCATAGCGGTGTGGTGATTGGTGGTGATGGGTTTGGATTGGCACAAGATAAAGGACGTTTTGAAAAAATTCCGCAATTGGGTTCGGTGATTATTCACGATGATGTTGAAATTGGTGTGAATAGTTGTGTGGATCGTGGCGCATTGCAACACACCGTGATTGAAAAAGGCGTCAAAATAGATAATCTCGTGATGATTGCGCACAACGTTGTGATTGGTGAACATACTGTGATTGCAGGTTGTTCCTCAATTGCAGGCAGCACTACTATCGGTGCACATTGTATTATTGGCGGTGCAGTGAATATGGGTGGACACTTAACTATTTGCAGTGGAGCAATATTTACCGGATGTGCTATGGTTACCAATTCTGTGAAAGCGCCAGGCATTTACTCTTCTGGAACGGGTTTATTTCCGAATAAAGTGTGGCGTAGAGTGGTGGCGAATTTACGGAGAAAGTTGTCAGTATGAGGTATCAGTGACAGTAATTTTCATTTGCTCACACTGATACCAGATACCCGATACCTGATACCAGATACCCGATACCTTTTTCACGGAGTTTCTATGACAAACAAAATTGATTATCTCGAAGTTCGAAAATATTTGCCGCACCGTTATCCATTCTTATTGGTCGATACGGTTGAGTCATATGAATTAAACAAATGGATCAAAGCAATCAAAAATGTCACTTACAATGAGCCTTATTTTCAAGGACATTTTCCAGCATTGCCCGTGATGCCAGGTGTGTTGATTGTTGAAGCATTAGCACAAGCATCCGGTATCTTAATGTATCGCACGTTTGGCCGTTATCCTTCTGAAACAGATTTATTTTATTTAGCGGGAATTGATAATGCGCGCTTTAAAAGAAAAGTGGTGCCAGGTGATCAGTTGATTTTGCAAGTTGATGTGATACGCGCGCGTGAAAATTTATGGAAATTTAAAGGTGAAGCGACTGTTAATGGTGAGTTAGCCTGTTATGCGGAATTTTTAAATATAAAAGCATAAAAGTGTGAGTGGGAGTGTGAGTGTGAAAATTGATCCAACCGCTAAAATTGATCCCTCTGCAAAAATCGCAGACGATGTTGTGATTGGTCCCTGGGTTTATATTGGAGAGCACGTCGAAATTGGCGCGGGTACGCGCATTGATGCGCACGCCGTTGTATTGCGACATACCATCATGGGAAAAAATAATCATATTCATTCGCATGCGGTTGTCGGTGGCGATCCACAAGATCTCAGTTACTGCGGAGAAGAAACGTGGTTGAAAATGGGTGATAATAATGTGGTTCGCGAATTTGTAACCATCAATCGTGGCTCTGCAAAAAGTGGCACAACAATGGTCGGCAATAAAAATTGTTTTTTGAGTTATTCGCATGTTGCGCATGATGCACACATTGCTAATGAAGTATTATTTGTAAATAATGCCTCCATTGCGGGACATGTTACTGTTGATGATTTCGCGATTATCGGCGCATATGCTGCTGTGCATCAATTCACACGCATTGGTTCTTATAGTTTTTTGGTACATGCAACACAGGTATCACACGATATTCCGCCCTATATGTTAGTGAAAGGCACGCCTGGTATTCCAATCGCATTGAATTTAATAGCACTGCGTCGTCGAGGATTTTCTGCTGATACCATCAGTGGGTTGAAAAAAGCGTATCGATTAATGTATCGCCAAGGAATGCCGTTAAAAGAATTAGAAGCGATGCTAATTGAATTAGCGCGTGAAACACCAGAAGTGCAGTTGATTATTGATCTGATGAAAAATTCAAAGCGTGGCATTGTGCGTAAGCAGGCAAATCAACTGAAGATTGATGCGCCGGTGAATTAGGATCGTGCACGAAGTAAGTGAATACTTATCCCAATCGCCACCAACGCAACCATTACTCCCGAAATAATATCACTCAAAAAATGCCATCCCGTTGGAAAAATCGCAATGATAATGAAGATGAGATACAGTACCGCAAACCATCTTGTCCAACGATATTGAAATAAATAATAACTGAATAACACTGCCCATCCTGCATGGAGTGATGGAAAACCAATAATGGCTGTCATCGCAAAATGAAAGGGTTGATAGTGATGTTCTTCCTGAAAATAGTGGGTGAGATGAATTTGTGTTGCGCTAAAATAGTGATGCGGATAAACATCGGCAGGTGATGTGGTTGGAAAAAAATAATAAATCGTAAAACTCAACATGAGTAAAATAATAAAACTACCATAATATTCGTAAACCGCTTTTTCTTGTTTAGCAATGGCCAGTATCACCGGGAAAAGCAAAGCGATAAATAAAAAATCAACATAAATATGAATGGCGATAGTATTCAACAGGGGATGCGCTTCAAACCACTGCATGATGCGCAGAAAATGAAAACCCATTTGCTGATCCACATGATTAAAAAATACATCATACAAAGTTGAAACGGGTGTTGTAAAAGCAGCCGTATTTAACAGCGGTAGCAGCATCCAGGTGAGAAAAATCATCCCAATTGATTTCAGAATAATAGAAAAATATGGAAATGTTTTCGTTATCCATAATCCAAAAAAATAATACAGTGCAAACATACCGGCCGCAGAAATAAAAAAAGGATTAATCCATTGCCAGTCGACATAATACTGTGCGTGTGTTTTATTCCAGAGAAGTGCTGCGCCTATCAGCAGAAAAGTAAAACCCACTAGTTCTAGAAAAATCACATCTTCTGTTTTGATGAATTTGGTTTGACTCATAATTTATTTTGTCAGCATGGTTAACGCAATATCCGCCACACAATCCGATGAATTTTTAGTGGGATGCGTAACACGTGAGCGGATAGGTGATAATGCCATTCTCATATTTTGATTATACTGTTTATCTGTAATTAAGTGAGTGATTTCAGTGGAAATATTATCAGCTGTCACATCATCTTGAATAAATTCTTTCGCGATTTCTTTTTCAGCAACAATATTGCATAACCCAACCTGTTTTACGCGAATTAATTTTTTTGCCACCCAATAGGTGAGCGGACTGAAGCGATAAATAATACATAATGGTGTTTGCATTAACCCCACTTCCAATGTCACGGTACCTGAAACTGCAATCACAGCATCGCTAATTTGCAACACATCGTATAAATGATTTTGAATGAGTTGAATGCTGGGTGGTAGTAAATTCGCAATCGTTTTTTTATCGAGATGATTTGCCAACGCCAATACAAATTGCGCTTCTGGATGAGCAGCCTGAATTTTTTTGACGGACTCAATGATAATAGGTAAATGATTGGTTAATTCGCTGTGTCGGCTGCCGGGTAATAAAGTCACAACGGGTTTGTTAGGATTTAATGTTAATAGCGTAGTTATTTCATTTTTCGACAGCGTGGGTTTGACTATATTTCCCAAAGGATGTCCAACAAACGTCACAGGAATGTTTGCATCCCGATAAATTTTTTCTTCAAATGAAAATAGTACCGCCATGTGATCAACTTGTTTTTTGATTTGTTTGATGCGCCCAGCGCGCCACGCCCAAATTTGTGGGCTCACGTAATACAAAACAGGAATGCCGAGTTTTTTAGCGGTTTTCATGATGCGAAAATGTGTGTCAGGAAAGTCAATTAAAATAACCAAGTCAGGTTTATTGTCACGTAAATATTTTTTGATGTTGTGCCACATGATTAAAATTGCCGGAAAGTGTTTGATAATTTCAATAAGACCCACGACCGCTAATTTTTCAGATTCGAATTGAATTTTCACGCCCGCATCCCGCATTTTTTTTCCGCCCATACCGGTTAATTTTAACGCGGGATTTTTTTTCAACAATGCGCGCGCCAAATCAGCGCCGAGCAAATCACCCGAGGATTCGCCAGCGCTGATAAAAATATTATTGTTGGTGTTTTGCATTATTGTCAGTGATGATTTGGGTGATTTGCATAGCAATGGCGAGTGCATCGCGCGCTGCTTGTCCCGAGACAGTGGGTGTGGTGTTGTGAATAACCGCATTTAAAAACGCTTTTATTTCTTCTTTCAATGCATCTCCTTTTTCCAAATACGTTTCTTCAGAATCGATTGTGGGTACACCGGGATACATTTCACTATTGCCTTTGCGACGAATACGACAAAGATTGCGATGCAAATCGACATGCAGGTGATTTTCATCTTGAAAAATACGCAATAAACGTGCACTGGTTGGATTAATACGACTTGCGGTAATTGACGCGACACACCCACTTTCAAATTCTAATCGTGCATTGGCAATATCGATGTGGTGTGTTAGCACACTCGCACCCGTGGCGCGAATATCAGTGATGGATGATTTAACGAGTGACAACACAATGTCGATGTCGTGAATCATCATATCTAAAATAACAGACACATCGCTACCACGCAGTTTAAATGACGTTAATCGTTGCGCTTCAATAAAACGAGTATGATGTACCAGTGGTTCAATGAATCTGAATGCGGGATTAAATCGTTCGATGTGCCCCACTTGTAATATTAATTTATTTTTTTCAGCCAATGTTACCAATGTGTCGGCTTCTTGTAATGTTGTTGTAATGGGTTTTTCGATAAACACGTGCACTTTGTTTTTTAAAAAAAACTCAGCAATTTCAAAATGCGAACTGGTGGGCGTTGCAATGCTGACGGCGTTCACTTGACCCAACAAGTCTCGATAATTTTCTGTTGTTTTTAATCTGTATTTTTCGGACAATTCTTGCGTATTTTCAGAATCAATATCACAAATAGCAACGAGACGAGAAGCGGGAAGTGTGGCATATTTGTCGACATGATATTTTCCGAGATAGCCCGTCCCAATCACTGCCGCGTTGATTTTATTCATAAATTGAGTTGCTTGCGTTACTATTTTGGCGTAGTTTGTCATTTTTTTAGTATTAGTTCCAGTATATTTCCTAAAATGGACAGAATCATCATGGACAAGTCTTTTCGGTTTATTGCCGGCGTAGATGAAGCAGGACGTGGACCGCTCGCAGGACCGGTGTTTGCTGCTGCCGTTATTTTAAATCCCACTCATAACATTCTGGAATTAACAGATTCAAAATTATTAACTGAAAAAAAACGTGAAAAATTATTCACTGAGATTACTGAAAAATGTATTTCGTACAGCGTTGCTTTTTCCTCTGTAGCTGAAATTGATGAAATGAATATTTTGCAAGCCAGTTTATTGGCCATGCGTCGTGCTGTTGCGCAATTGACTGTTGTGCCGCATGAAGTGTGGGTGGATGGCAATCAAAATCCACGTTGTCCTTACCCAACGAAATTAATTATTCAAGGTGATTTTTTGATTCCAGTTATTTCTGCTGCGTCTATCATCGCCAAAGTCACTCGTGATCGCTTGATGAAAAAATTGGATGTACAGTTTCCGGGTTACGGTTTTGCGAAGCATAAAGGCTATGGCACGCGAGAACACTTGGCTGCATTAAAAAAAAGAGGGGCAACATCAATTCACCGATGCTCATTTGCGCCTGTGCGTGAAGTGGTTGCATTGACAGGAAATGATTAAGCTGTATATCATATTTGTAATACACCTTATTTATCTTAAAAATACGGTATTTTAATATTGAGTATAGTATGACATCCTTGATTTCAATTCGACTGGACGAAAATTTGCTTCGCAGTACTAAAAACAAAGCGCGGCTCTTGCATTTGTCGCAGACTGAATATATTCGACGGGCAATTGAGCAAATGAATAAAAAAACAGAACAGTTAGCGCGGCGACGTAGACTTAAGCACGCGAGTTTACGTGTTAGAAAAGAAAGTCTGAAAATCAACACTGAATTTGATGATGTTGAGTATGATCCAAAAATTTAAAAAAGGTCAAATATGGCTTGCTAATCTCAATCCGAATAAAGGTGCGGAGCCAGGAAAAACAAGGCCGGTTTTAATTTTGCAGGATCAAACATTGTTGGATGTTGTGCATCCCACGACCGTTATCATTCCATTAACTACGAATATTATGGAAGACGTTTATCCTTTGCGTGTGCGTGTATTACCACGAAATCAATTGAAAAAAGAATCTGATTTATTAATTGATCAGATTCGTGCAATTGATAATAAGCGTTTAATCAATGGCCCTTTGCTTTCACTGAATCATGAGCAGATGCAAGTTGTTTATCGAGCTGTCAGTGAAGTGATTGGCGCAGAGTGGTAACCCAGTGATGAGACTGATAACATTTAATATGAAATATTACTAGGAAATTTCAATGCCAAACTTGCTTTCTGTTTTGGTTCTGTGCGGTGGTCAATCCACTGAGCACGATATTTCTCTTTTATCTGCGAAAAACGTGATTGAACGATTGGATTCCAAAAAGTATCGTGTGTCAGTTGTGAAAATAGAACAAAATGGCGCTTGGATTTATTTTGAAAATCCACAAAGTTATTTCGAACACGCACACGCACACGCGATGCAAATTATTCCTGGTAATAAAACCCCTTTTTTCGTTAACAACCAACCTGTACCTGTCGACTGCATTTTTCCTGTGTTACACGGCACGAACGGCGAAGATGGCACCATGCAGGGATTATTGGAATTATTACCAATTCCTTATGTTGGTGCAGATTGTTTGAGTTCTGCCATTGCGATGGATAAAGATATTGCAAAACGATTAATGCGTCTTGCAGGCATTCTGGTTGTTGATTGGAAAATAGTGAGAAAATCAGATTCAACCATAAATTATGCGACTATTAAAAAACAATTAGGTGACGTGGTATTTGTTAAACCCAATAGTTTGGGTTCATCCGTTGGTGTAAAAAAAGCAACCGATGAGCAATCATTTTATGCAGCTATTGCAGATGCATTTCGATATGATGAATATATATTAATTGAAAAAGCAATCGTAGGTCGCGAAATTGAATGTTCTGTGTTAGGAAATGAAAATCCAACAGCGTCCCTGCCTGGTGAAATTATTAATCACACGGAATTTTATTCGTATAATGCGAAGTATTTGGATGATGCAGCGGCAACCGTTAAAACTCCCGCTGATTTATCGCCAGAATTAATTGCACAATTTCAAATGTTGGCAGTGAAGGCGTATCAAACACTGCGTTGTTTTGGCATGGCACGCGTGGATTTTTTTCTGAATCAATATAATAAGATTTATATTAATGAGATTAATACCATTCCTGGTTTTACGAATATCAGTATGTATCCGAAAAATTGGGAAGTCAGTGGTTTGAGTTATTCTGCTTTGTTAGATGAATTGATTTCGTTGGCAATAAAGCGATTTGAATTTAAAAAATCATTGGTGAGAATATTTGATAACTGATAACTGATAACTGATAACTGATAACTGATAACTGATAACTGATAACTGATCACGACCATATGAGCTCATTTATACACCTCAAAATACATTCCGAATATTCATTAATCGATAGCATTATTGATATCGATACATTAATAAGAACAGCCGCAGAAAACAAAATACCAGCAGTGGCGATTACGGATCGCGTGAATTTATTTGGTTTGGTGAAGTTTTACAAAAAAGCCTTAGAGTTTGGCATCAAACCGATTATCGGTTCGGATTTAATTCTCAAAGGCGATAAAGAATTTTTTTTAGTAACGGCATTATGCAAAAATCAAAAAGGCTATGCGAATTTGCGTGAATTAATTTCGAAGGCCTATTTGCAAGGACAAATTAATAGTATTCCCACTATTGAATGGGATTGGCTGACTCAACATCCTGAAGGATTAATTATTTTATCCGGTGGCCGCCATGGTGATATTGGCAAAGCAATTTTATCAGATGATAAGAAACTCGCTGAAAAACGCTTAAAAAATTGGATGCACTATTTTTCCACTGATTTTTATTTGGAATTGCAACGCACGAATCGTGAGGGTGAAGAAAATTATATTCAATCTGCTATTGTGCTCGCTGAAAAATTTTCTGTTCCTGTGGTTGCAACGAATGATGTGCGATTTATGAAATCAGATGATTTCGAAGCGCATGAAACGCGTGTGTGCATTCAGTCGAGTCGTGTATTAAATGATTCCAAACGTCCCAAAAATTATAGTGATCAGCAATATTTTAAAACCGCTACTGAAATGGCAGAATTATTTTCGGATATTCCAGAAAGCTTGCAAAATACGGTTGAAATTGCAAAACGATGTACTGTGGAATTAAAATTAGGACAAGCTTATTTGCCGCAATTTCCATTGCCGTCAAACGTGGATTTAAAAGAATATTTTGAGAATAAAGCGAGAGAAGGGTTACGAAAAAGATTAGCCTCTACTCCCACGTCCACGCCCACTCTTTACGAAGACCGCCTCGCATTCGAATTAAACGTCATTCACAACATGGGTTTTTCTGGTTATTTTTTAATTGTCGCGGATTTTATTCAGTGGTCAAAAGACAATGCTATTCCAGTTGGACCGGGTCGCGGATCAGGTGCAGGCTCACTCGTTGCGTACTCATTGGGCATTACAGGGTTAGATCCGATTGAACATGAATTATTGTTCGAGCGTTTTTTAAATCCGGAGCGCGTGTCGATGCCTGATTTTGATATCGATTTTTGCATGGATAATCGCGATCGCGTGATTGAGTATGTCGCCGATAAATATGGTCGTGATGCGGTTTCACAAATTATTACGTATGGCACGATGGCAGCGAAAGCGGTGGTGCGCGATGTTGGACGCGTGATGGGTTTTCCGTATGGATTTGTCGACAAAATTGCAAAATTAATTCCATTTGAGATTGGCATTACATTAGAAAAAGCCTTAGAACAAGAAGTAGAATTAGCAAAATTGTATAACACGGAAGAGGAAGTTAAAAATTTAATTGATTTGGCTAAAAAATTAGAAGGCCTTGCGCGCAATGCGGGAAAACATGCCGGTGGCGTGGTGATTGCGCCAACGAAATTAACGGACTTTGCGCCGTTATATTGTGAAGCGGAGTCTGATCACATTGTTACGCAATTTGATAAAGATGACGTGGAAGCCGTGGGTTTAGTAAAATTCGACTTTTTAGGATTGCGCACACTGACGATTATTCAGTGGGCAGTAAATTCAATTAATACTCACACTCACACTCTTAACATCGACACCATCCCACTCAATGATCCTAAAACATTTTCACTGCTTAAATCGTGTGCGACGACTGCTGTGTTTCAACTTGAATCCCGTGGCATGAAAGATTTGGTGCGTCGTTTGCAGCCGGATTGTTTTGATGAAATCACCGCACTCGTTGCCTTATTTCGTCCGGGCCCACTGCAATCGGGCATGGTGGATGATTTTATTAATCGCAAACACGGTCGTGAAAAAGTACATTATTTTCATCCGGACATCGAGCCGATTTTAAAACCAACGTATGGCGTGATTTTGTATCAAGAACAAGTGATGCAGATCGCGCAGGTTTTATCGGGATATTCGTTGGGTGCAGCTGATTTATTGCGTCGCGCGATGGGAAAGAAAAAACCCGAAGAAATGGCGAAGTTACGTGAAACCTTTATTTCAGGTGCTAAAAATAGAGGTGTTGATGAAAAAACATCGGCACATATTTTTGATGTGATTGAAAAATTTGCAGGATATGGATTTAATAAATCGCATTCCGCGGCGTATGCACTGCTTGCTTATCAAACCGCTTATTTAAAAGCACATTATCCCGCAGAATTTATGGCGGCGGTTTTATCATCCGATATGGATAACACCGATAAAGTGGTTTCTTTTTATCATGAATGTCAGGCGATGCATTTAAAAATGTTATCGCCAAATATTAATATCAGCGATTATCCTTTTTCAGTGAACGAAAAAGGAGAAATCAAATACGGATTAGGCGCTATTAAAGGCGTTGGTGAAGCGGCAGCAAAACACATTATTACTGAGCGCGAAAAAAATGGATCCTATAAAAATTTATTTGATTTTTGTGAACGTTTAAATTTACACACCGTTTCGCGTCGTGCGATTGAGCCTTTGATTTATTCAGGCGCAATGGATGTATTCGGTGTGAATCGTGAAACGTTGTTTGATTCTATCGATAAAGCCATTAAAAATGCAGAGCAAAAACATAAAACTCAAGCAGTAGGGCAGGTGGATTTATTTGGTTCTGATGCAGATGTTTCAGAAGCGCACATCATAAAAGAAAACCCTCTCAAAAAACTTGAAAACGAAAAAGCCGTATTGGGGCATTATCTCAGTGGTCATCCGATTAAAATTTATGAAAATGAAATTACGCGATTAACCACGTGTGTGATCAGCGGATTGTCTGCGCATATGGGGAAATCCATTGTCATCGCGGGGTTGTTAATTGGTATTAAAAAAATTATTACCAAACAAGGTAAGCGTATGGCGATTGTAACGTTCGAAGATAGAACGGGTGTGGTTGAGATTACGTTGTTTAGCAAATTGTTTGACGAGGTCTCGCCTTATTTAGAAAAAAATCAAGTTTATATTGTGCATGGAAAAGTAGAAGAAGATAGTTTTAATCAGAATGTGCGAATGCTGGCAGAGTCGATTGATCATTTGGATATGAAGCGCGCAAAATTAGCAAAGCGCTTGGTGATTTTTGTAGAGTCTGAAAAACACGTTGAAAAACTACTCGCTGATTTGCCGTCCATTATGCAACCTTATCAAGGAGGAGATTGCCCCATTCATGTTTTTTATAAAAATAATGACGCGAAAGCCAACATTGAATTAGGAAAAGAATGGTCGGTGCACCCCAAAAATAATTTGCTCGCGCAATTAAAACAATTATACGGCGAAGAAGCGGTGAAGGTGGGGTATTGATACAAACCAGCGTTGATAATAAAACACAGCGCTGGTTTGATTTTTTTAGTGAGGTGATCTTGGGATGGACTGTGTTGTCGTTACTGCTGTGTCAGTGCTGTGGGCAGCAAAGAGAGATGGCTGATTTGACAACGTTTGAATTCCCTTGTTTAGCTCTTTAATTCCCTTGTTTAGCTCTTTAATTAATTCTGGATACATTCCCGATGATATATCTTCCTCATTTTTTTCTTTCACGGTAACTCCTTATATTTTTATTTTTTAATATCAATGAAATCCCGTTTCGATAATTAAAATCCCTAGTCGCGAACTAAGTTACGCTCTAATTCTTAAAAAACTCTTAAGAAAAAAATTTAAGGAAACGTTAATAATAGGGGTGTTTTCTGGATGAAAAATATCACAGAAACAGGTGATAACGTATTTACTCACACTGTTTTTACCGAGGGGGGGACTCGAACCCCCACAATGTCACCATCACCGGATTTTGAGTCCGGCGCGTCTACCAATTCCGCCACCTCGGCTTAAAAGAGTGGGGAGTATAACGAGGGATTTTAATGCTGTAAAGTTATCTAGCCACCTCACAATTTTATCGTAACCCAGAAATAATTTTTCAAGCCTCTTTCTTGATGTGGACCTTTTTTCCCATCATCGCATAAACCTGAGCGATGGTTGCCATTGTTAGATTCGCTTCGCCTTTAATAATACTGGATACTTGCGTTGGACTTTTGCCAAGCTTATTTACTAAGTCATTAAATCCCATTTTTTTTTCAGACATGTATTTCACAACGTCATTCGCAACATCATGCTGAATGATAGATAATATTTCAAACTCGATGCAAGCTGCTTTTTCAATTTCCTTTATCTCTGATTTATTTAATCGCTTTTCAAGATATTGTTTAAAACTTTTTACTTTCATAATCACCTCGTTATTTTCTTTAATAGTTCACGCGCTGTGTCAATATCTTTTTCCTGACCTTTTTTCCCACCGCCATGCAAAATAACTATTTCTTCTTTTTCGCGAAAACAGTAATAAAGTCTCATGCCAAATCGAACATCTCGTAATTCAAAAACGCCACCACCTAACGCTCTGCTGTGCGGAAGTTTTAATTTATTACCACAGCACTCAAGCAGCGCCAGCTTTTTAGAAATTGATTTCAGATGGTCTTTTGGCAAAGCATCTAACCACTCTTCAACAATTTCTAAATAGCCAATGTTCCATTTCATATTTTAGCCATCCATTAATAGTACACTTAATAATAGTACATTATAATGTACTTGTCAAATGATCTTCCGATAGTTCATTATCTCACCAAACTCAAAAACTCACTTCGCGTGCGATCATCCGAGCGAAAACGCCCGAGCATCATGGAAGTAATCATGTTTGAATTTTGTTTTTCAACGCCGCGCATCATCATGCATAAATGCTGTGCCTCAATAATCACCCCAACACCTTTTGCACCCGTTATTTTTTCAATGCACTCCGCAATTTGTACGGTCAGATTTTCTTGCACTTGAAATCGTTTTGCAAAATGATCCACAATGCGCGCGAATTTCGATAATCCTAAAATTTTCTCATTTGGCAAATAAGCAATATGACATTTTCCAAAAAAAGGCAGTAAATGATGCTCACATAAAGAATATAATTCGATATCTTTTACGATAATCATTTCATCCATTGTTGAAGTGAAAATTGCACCATTAATAATTTTTGTTAAATCTTCGTGATAACCTTGCGTTAAAAATTCCATCGCTTTGTGCGCGCGTTGTGGTGTGCCTATCATGCCTTCGCGCGTGGGATCGTCGCCGAGTGTGCGGATAAGGTTTTCAAATTGTGATTCAATTGTTTCATTCATATACCTGCTACCCCGGCGGCCACTGCATCTGTCTTCCACCCAGCAAATGAAAATGAATATGATAAACCGCTTGCCCGCCATCTTTGTTACAGTTCATCAAAACGCGATAGCCATTGTCCGCGATCTTTACGTCATGCGCAATTTTTTTTGCAACCAGCATCATATTGCCGATTAAATTATTATCGCTATCTAAAATGTCGTTAATGGTCTCAATATGCTTGCGAGGAATAATTAAAACATGATGTGGCGCTTGCGGTGTGATATCATTGAATGCAACGATGTGTTCATCTTGGTAAATCAATTGCGCGGGAATCTGGCTGGTGGCGATTTTGCAAAATAAGCAATCCATATTCTTTACCTCTGTTTTAATGGTGGTTTTTGTAATTCTACTTTCTGTATCAAAAAAATAACAGGAATCATCATCAGTAATACAATCGTCATTAAATAATATGCATCAATAAATGCAATCATATTCGCCTGTGATAACACATTCATTTTCAGCTCAGTAAGTGCTTGTGCATTGCGCAAGGTGAGATGTTGTTGCGCCAGCCATGTTCGCAAATGGTTGCTGTAAGGATTGATATGTTCTCCTAACTGCGACCAGTTAATTTGTGTTTCTCTCGCAACTAAGGTGCTTAAGAGTGATACGCCAACTGAAGTACCCAACATTCTGCCATACGAAAATAATCCCGCTGCTTCGGTAATATTTTTTTTGGGTAATGTTGCTAACGAATAGGTGGTGAGCGGTACCATAAAAAGACCCAGTCCAAAACCAAATAACGCATTCACCATTTCAAAATTGGTTTTGGTGGCATCGAGTGATAAGGTGGAGCAATAAAATATTCCTACAGCAGAAAATAATAAGCTGATAATCAAAATAATTTTGATATTGACGCGTGTGATTAAAACGGAAGACAGTCCCATTGCAATCGCGCTGGATAATCCAATTGCAATCATTGTTTTTCCTGCAATTAATGGTGTGTAGTGAAATAAATTTTCCAGCATAATCGGTTCAAGTGTAACAAATCCAAATAAACAACCACAGTAGAGTGCTAATAAAATTGTGCATACACTAAAATTACGATCTTTAAAAATACGAAGTGTGATAACGGGTGTTTGATGTGCGGCGGTTCGAATGAAAAATAAAATCAATGAAAAGATGCTTAAAACAAATAACAGCACAATAGCATTGGACTGAAACCAGTTATCTGAATTTCCTTGATCTAACAATATTTGCAAACAACCAATGCCAGTAAACATCAGCAAAACACCGAGATAATCAATGCGGGAATGTGTTTTTTGTGAAGACGGTATAACGATCATTGTCATGACTAAACCAATAATACAAAATGGTGCATTTAAATAAAAAATCCATCGCCAGGAAGAATGGGCAACGATGTAGCCGCCAATCGTGGGTCCAAAAACGGGTGCAGCCATAATTCCCAATCCCCAAATCGCCATCGCTTTGCCTTGTTCTTCGAGCGGAAAACTGTCTCGTAGAATAGATTGTGATAATGGAATTAATGCAGCACCAAATCCACCCTGCAAAAGTCGATAAAAAACCATCATGCTCAAACTGTCTGCTGTGCCGCACGCAAAAGAGCTCACGAGAAATCCAGTGATGTTGATGATTAATAAATTTTTTGTTCCGATACGATGACTTAAAAATCCAGTGAGCGGCAGCATCATGGCAGCGGCAACAACATAAGATGTTAATACCCACGTGATTTGATCTTGATTCGCATTGAGCGAGGGCATCATGTTGGGCAGTGCGACATTGACGATGGTTGAATCTAATACTTCTAAAATTGCAACCAGCATGATGGTGATGATGATTAAATATTTTTGGTTCATTTCGTATCGATCGTCACTGTGCAACTCGCACCAATACGCAACGGATATACGGTAGATACATCTTGAATTTCAATTTTCACTGGAAAACGTTGCGTGACCTTCACCCAATTTCCTGTTGCATTTTCTGCAGGTAATAATGAAAAACTGGAGCCGCTGCTGGGACTGATGCTTTTTACGATGCCGTGAAATAAGTGTGCAGGATACATATCAACCGCTACGATTGCTTTTTGTCCGACGTGAACACGCTGCAAATTCGTTTCCTTCATGTTGGCCATGGCCCACCAGGCTTGGTTTTCAACTAACGAAAATAAAGTGTCATAGGCAGTAACAGTTTGTCCCGGTTGCAATGTAAATTGGGCTAATTGACCGGAAGCGGGTGCGACAATGGTGGTGTATTGTAAATTGAGACTGGCTTGTGCAATGGCTGCTTTTGCCGCTTGAATGCGGGCATTTTGATCACCGGGTTTGCCGAGTTTCGCTTTGGCTTCGAGTAATTGATCTTGTGCTGCAGCAACCGATGCTTTTGCCACTGTTAATTCACGTGTTGCATCATCACCGCCTGATTTTGCGTAAAACCCCTTTTTTACTAGGAAAATAATGCGCTCATAATTTTTTTGTGAATCGATTAATTCTGCTTGGCGTTGTGATAATGCTGCTTGCGCTGCATTAACCGCATTTTGTGCTGCTTGAATTTGTTGAATGGTATTGTGTAAATTGGCTTTTGCTTTGTCGAGTGCGATTTGAAATGGCGTGGGATCAACTGTAAAGAGCAGTTGATTTTGCTTAACCGCTTGTTGATTTTGTACATATACCTGTTCAATACGACCCGAAACTTGGGGCGCCACGTTCACAACATGAGCCTGAATATAAGCATCATCAGTGCCAGGATAACGTTGTTGATGCAACCAATAAAAATAACCGCCGATAATCAGTGCAATGACCATTGACGTGAATGCGATGTATTGTACTATTTTTCGATTCATGGATTGACCTTGATCAATGATCATAAAATGACATATCTTATCATAAGAACTCACTGGATTTGAGTTTGGATTTGCAAATGAATAAGGAGATTCACAATGCGACGAACTACTTCAATTGTGCAAAATAATGGTCAAGATTCAGAAGATGCGCCGGAACAACGGCAAACGCAGCATAAAAAAAACTGGTTAGATCATTTAATGGATTTGGCTGTTGCTTTTCGTAGTGCCTCGTTGGCATCTGGTGGCGCAACAGTTGTGACAAGCTCTAGTAACGACAGCATTTTGACAAGTGAAATTTTTCTTAATCAAGCAGCGTTAGCCGTTTTTTTTAGCGCCGTTATTTTTATTTTGTTGTTTTTTCATTTGTTAAGTGATTATTGTACTGGGCGCACATCAGAAGAGGGGTGTGGAAGAGCACTAGCGAGAACAATGAGTGGAAAAAAACGACAAACGGTATTATCTGCTGCTTTTAGCCTGATCGGTGGTGCCATGATGTTTACGCAAATCAATGGTGATCGTAGCAAATTTGTGCTTGCCTTTTCTATTTTGGCGCAGCTTTTTTCAGGGGTTTTAATTGGACCCGATGCAGGAAAATTGCCGGGTCGTTTTGGGCAATTTTTTCAAGAGAATGGTTCATTGGTGCGTACGGATACAATGGATCAGTCATTTTATCGTGCGCGTGATACATCAAGGACATCTGGATTAACACCTTCTATTAGTGCAACAGCACCTCTAGCGGACGTGCATTTGAGGGTACCATCACCGCGACTATCTTCTTTGCGTCGCGATCTGCCACCGAACACAGTAACGTCTACTAGCCCTACCGTGTCTGCGGATCCAGAACCTTATGGAGATGGAGCTTTTGTTTTAAATATTGAAGAGGTGACAGATGGGGTGCATCGTGAACCAGTATCAAAAGGATCACAGCATAACGCGGTGACTTTTTCTGCCGCTGCACAACCATGATCACCGATTTTCAAATTCGACTCGCCACCAGAGAAGACGTGATTGAATTTCAAAGAATCATTCACGCTTCTTCTCGTGATTGGAATCGTGAAACGGTGCTGAGTTGTTTTGCGCCCAATTACCTGCACTGGATGATTGGATTGGGAAATACCATGATGGGTTGTGCGATTGTTAGAAAAGTGATGGATTACTGGGAAATTATGCAGATTGTGATTGATGCACACTATCAACAGCAAGGTTTGGGTGCAAATTTATTGCGTCATATTATTTCAGAAGCCAAAAACGCGAAAATTAAAAAATTAGAACTAGAAGTGCGCGAATCAAATTATGTTGCTTTTAATTTTTATCGTCATGTTGGATTTAAAAAAGTGGGGGTGCGAAAAAAATATTATGGTGGCATAGAAGATGCGATATTGATGGATTATGATATTTTGGTTTGCACGAGTGACACAGCACCGAACCAATGAGATGGACTCATCCAACTTTATAACGGCGTCGTAATGCGCCAAAATAGTTGCCTCTAAGAGTCAATTATTTAACAAAAGAAGGAAGAGTCCATGAAGAAAGTTACACTGTTAGGTATAGATATTGCAAAAGAAATTTTTCAGTTGCATGGAGTTGATGCATCAGGAAGCGAGCTGCTTATAATTGCACTGCTGTTGCAGTAGCCAATAAAAATGCTCGGGTTGCTTGGGCGTTAGTAAAAAATGTAATGGAATATAAAATTAACTATAAAAAAGCAGCGTAAAAGAAAATATAGCTGGGTTTTAATTTTAAAAGTATTGACGTATTAAATTTATTCATTACGGATTGCAAGGAAAAAACAAGGTTGATGACAAAATAGATAAGATCAATTCTGCAAAACCCTGTCACGCGCGTGGGCTGCTAACAAAGAAGCCGTCGAACCGTTTAGGAGGCAGAGTGCGAATTTCATCAGGGCACGAGTAAAAAATTATTAATTAAAATTACTCATTATGATGCCGAATATACGCAAGCAATCTAGTCTTATTCTGTCAGAAACGAACATTTTTTCTTTACAAAATGGATGAGTCCATATACGCGCGTGAGTGCGAAGCGCGTAACAAGCGGAGTAAAAAATCATCGCTCACATCCGCTCGTTTCACTCGCGGTTCTTATATGGACCCCGCCTGTCTTGCAAGCAATAAATTAATCTTTAGCAAAAATGGTGAGATGCATTCTTATATTCGGTCT
>Ga0155524_125_pt1 | contig 25051 bp, 22 predicted proteins | sample RifCSPhighO2_12_FD_107181 | JGI IMG/M metagenome (GOLD analysis project Ga0155524, IMG submission 107181) | Gammaproteobacteria bacterium RIFCSPHIGHO2_12_FULL_39_24
TAATAAAAATTAAACGCACTGTTGAATCGCATTACGAAAAAACGGGCGATTCTTTACCCGATAAAAAATTACATCGGTAGCTGAATAGTTACGCATGAATGGAAATCAGTTTATGGCGCACTTCCGGTATTGTAACTTATTGAACAAGTGATTTGAAATGCCAACGGGTATATTGTCAGGTGTTAAGCCAAAAATTATCCTCTTCTAAAATCTTGACTACATCATATTGACGTTTAAATTATACATAATCCACAACGAACCGCCAACCAAAACGCCGACGATGATAAATGTGAAAATAAATGGCATGGTATTCCACTGACCTTCTGATGAAACATTGAGTCGTAAAAAACAAATTACCTGCGCGAATAATTGTGCAACAGCCAATACCGTAATCGCGATATATAAACCGGACGTATCTAGCAAGTGTTCACCGACTAAAGCAAAAGCAATAAAAGTAAAAATGAGCGACAAGAATAATCCCATCAAATACGATTTTAATGTTTTTATTTTTGCGCCATATTTCATGGTTGTTGTTGCATGATCAGACATAGTTAACTCCTAAATCGCACCCATCAAATAAACAATGGTAAATACAAAAATCCACACGATATCCAAAAAATGCCAAAATAAGCCTAAATACGTGAGTCTTCTGTTGATTGCTGATGATGTGCCATATTTGGCAATTTGAAATATCATCAACGCCATCCAAATCAAACCGATCGAAACATGTGTTCCATGTGTTCCAACCAAAGTGAAGAATGCAGACAATGCAGCACTCACATGCCAACTGTGACCATCCGTATACAAATGAATAAACTCACGCACTTCCATAAATACAAATGAAAAACCAAAAATAAATGTAACGAGCAACCACAATAAAGCGAGCGGTTTACTTTTTCTGTAAAAACCCAACATCGCAAGACCAAAAGTAAAACTACTGGCTAATAAAAACATCGTCTCACCCAAAACATAAGGCAAGCTAATTAATTGTTTCAACGCAGGGCCAGAAGCAGTACCACTTTCTAATACGGCGTAGGCTGCAAATAATGTTGCGAACAAAATACAGTCCGTCATGATATAAATCCAAAAACCAAAAACATCGATGCCATCGTTGTCATGATGATGGTGGTGATGATCCGCTGTGGATATTGCTGTCATAATTAAGTTATCCGTTATCAATTATCTTTAATGAATTAAGAGCTGAAAATTCGCATTTTACGTTAAAACCAATTCTTCTTTTTCAAGACTACTCAATGGCGATGATGTGAATGAACGCACACGTTCATTCTCTATTCGCACAATCTCATCTGATTTTAAATAATAATCTGTGTTTGCATTAAATGTGCGCGCCATAACAGTAGCGAAAATACCCACCAAACCTAATCCCATCATCCAAAAAATATGCCAAATCAATCCGAAGCCTAAAATACCGCTAAAAACAGCGATAATAAAACCAGTTGCCGTGCTGTGTGGCATATGAATGTCATCATAATGCGATTGCAACTCTATATTGGGATTAACTGCTTTTTCTTCTTTCATTTCCCAAAACGCATCTAGACTGTGCACAGAGGGGGTAACTGCAAAATTATAAAATGGCGCAGGTGATGGAATTGACCATTCTAACGTGCGACCATTTTCCCACGCGTCTCCCGTTACATCGCGATACGCATGACGATTTTTAACGCTGACATAAACCATCATCAATTGACACAAAATTCCAACGCCAATAATGGCAGCACCCACAGCAGCCACGATTAATAATGGATGCCAACCCAATCCAGCAGTGTAATGATCTAATCGACGTGTCATGCCCATCAAACCCAATGCGTATAACGGCATAAAAGCAACATAAAATCCAACAAGCCAAAACCAAAATGAACGCTTACCCCATTTTTCATCGAGACGAAATCCAAATAGTTTTGGAAACCAATAAGTCACGCCAGCGAAATAACCAAACACAACGCCACCAATAATAACGTTGTGAAAATGCGCAACTAAAAAAACACTGTTATGCAATTGGAAATCCACTGGGGGCAATGACATTAACACACCCGTCATACCGCCAATGGCAAAGGTGCTGATAAATCCAATCGTCCACAACATGGAAGCAGAAAAAGTAATGCGTCCACGGTACATCGTAAATAACCAATTAAATATTTTTACGCCAGTGGGTATGGCAATAATCATGGTGGCAATACCGAAAAACGCATTGACATCAGCACCCGCGCCCATCGTGAAAAAGTGATGCAACCAAACAACAAATGATAAAAAAGTAATTGAAATGGTTGCATACACCATCGACGTGTATCCAAATAATTTTTTCTTAGAAAAAGTTGCCACCACTTCAGAAAAAATTCCAAACGCAGGCAATATCAAAATATAAACTTCAGGATGTCCCCACGCCCAAATTAAATTAATATACATCATTGCATTTCCACCGTGTCCTGCAGTGAAAAAATGCATTCCCATAAATCGATCTAAAAACAGCATCGCCAATGTTGCGGTAAAAATAGGAAATGCCAGTGCGACTAAAATCATCGAACACAATGCAGTCCAAGTAAATATTGGCATTTTCATCAGTGTCATACCCGGGCAACGCATTTTTAAAATCGTTACCATGAAATTAATTCCAGATAACAAACTACCGACACCTGAAATTTGTAATGCCCAAATAAAATAATCGACCCCCACGCCAGGACTATATGCAATGCCTGATAACGGCGGATAAGCGAGCCAACCTGTTTTTGCAAATTCACCTACAACCAACGATAGGTTCACCAACATCGCACCCACGAATGTTAGCCACAAACTCAGTGAATTTAAATAAGGAAAGGCAACATCACGCGCGCCAATTTGTAGCGGCACCGCCATATTCAATAATCCAAACATCAATGGCATTGCAACAAAGAAAATCATAATAACGCCATGTGCTGTAAAAATCTGGTCGAAATGCTCCGGCGGTAAATATCCGCTATGTGAACCGACTGCAATTGCTTGCTGTGAACGCATCATGATGGCATCAGAAAATCCACGTAACAGCATCACGCCCGCTAGAATTAAATACATGATGCCAATTTTTTTGTGATCAATTGACGTAATCCATTCTTTCCACAAATATCCCCATTTTTTATAGTACGTAATCGCACCCGCAATCCATAATGCAATTAATCCCATCATGCCGCCTGCGCCCATGATAATCGGATTGTGATACGGAATGGCTTGCAGTGTTAAATTTCCGAAAAGAATTTTTTCAAATGTCATATCAATTCCTAAAAATTACGACGTGTGTTGTTGATCACGCAAAACAGACTGATAACCCAGCACCATTCCAGGCATTGGACCCATGTATTTAATGACCGCTTGACTGAATAATTCTGATTGTGTAGATGAAAAATATTGCACCGAATTATTTTCACTGGGTTTTGTCAATTGATTGTAAGCTTGCAACGTTAAATGATGAGGGGATTGTTTTACTGCTTGCAACCACCCGTCATAATTTTTTTGTGAAACCACTTTGACAGGAAAATTCATACCCGAAAATCCATCACCACTGAAATTGGTCGACAACCCCATGTAATCACCTGTTGCCGTCGCCATTAAATTTAATTTCGTCTGCATGCCAGTCATCGCATAAATTTGACCAGCCAATTGCGGAATTTCTAACGAATTCATCGGTGCGTCGGAAGTAATAAATAATCGTACCGGTTTATTAACAGGAAGTTCTAATAAATTAACCGTTGCAATATGTTGTTCAGGATAAATAAACAACCATTTCCAATCCATCGCGATCGCTTCCACCATCACGGTATCTTTATCGGCAGCAAGCGGTCGATAAGGATCAAGGCGGTGTGTATAAATCCACGTCATCACCGACAAAATAGCGATAATAATGCAAGGAATTGTCCACCAAATAATCTCCATGATCGTACTGTGTGACCAATTTGGCGTATAAGTTGCTTTCGTATTACTCGCACGATATCGCCATGGAATAATAATTGACATCACAATAACGGGAACAACCACCACCAGCATTAATAAAATGGATTCAATTAATAATTTTTTCTCAGTGGCTGCAATCACCCCTTTCGGATCGAGAATCGTATAATGACAACCGGCTAACAGAAACGTACAAATTAATAAAAAAATAGATCGGAATTTTATCACTGCTATAGTCCCTGCAATGTGCAAAAAAATGTAGGGAGACTCTAAAACTGATGAACGAAGATGTCAAGGATCGTGCACGAATTAACTTGTCGTTACCAACGGTGACTGCTTGGAATCATTATTATCGTAACAGCCTAATAATTTTTGTTGAAGATATCGAAACCCGGATGAAAAAAATCCTCCCGCTGATTTTATACACAAACGGAAATTACTGGGAATATTTTTTATTGTTGTTTCCATGGCGCAATTTTTTTCATAACTATCCTTAAAATCATAATCTGTTGTTGCCGCTGCATGAGATGCTAATGCCAGCGCAACAAAAAAAGAAACATGCGATAAAAAAAGACGTGCAGCGTAATTCAAACACATTTGTTGATCAGAGCACCAAACATAAACCGCCAACAAACTAAATAATCCTGATAATGCCCTATAAATCAGTGCACATTCTTTCGATAATCTCACCATGGCAAGATAAACATAAAAACATTTGGGATGCCGTGTTAATTCATAGCCCATTTTAAAAGCAGGAATTAACAGCAACCCCAACAATTCTTTTAACCATAAATCCAGTGGGCCTGTATGCTCAGCAAGTTCTCGCGTCACCGTCAATGACACAGCCAGCATCGCACTACCTGCTATACCAGCAGAATATAATCCATCCGAAACGCGTATTAAAGTTGACGCATTTGGAAATCGTGGCAAAGCCAGATTTTCCAATGCATCAAAAGTAGTAATCAAATGATTACCTGATTCAGATCGTTTGAATTTATACACAAGGTATAGCACAAAACCCATGCTAATCGTAGTAAGCAAAAGAAAGTATTGGAGCGGTAAACGATCGAATGCACCTGTTGGTGAAAATAAATCAAGCGCAATAAAAACATAGGAACTGGAAAACAGTGGCGCCAGATGAAATCGATGCCGATAATGAGTAACGCTTAATGCTAAATTGGATACAGCTGAAACTGCGAATATGACGAAACCAATCCATGCTTTTTTTATAATCTCATCAGCATTCAATCCAAAATTTTCTACTTCTATCGCTTCATGCGTCCATATTCCCATTAAAGCAGCCGACACAAAGGTATCTCGCAAAAAACCCACTACAGAATGCGCTTTATCCGCACAATCGCGAGGATTGAGTAATGCAAATGAGTTGTCTTCCTGCTCGCCGCGTGTCGGTAACATAATCATCACTCCTTGATTTTTTTAATTTAACAAAAAATACAAACACAACATGCATAACTATTAGCAGCAACCAACAACGCCAACAAGATGCAGATAACAACAATGCCGATCGTTTTCATAACGACCCCCACAAAAACTACAACGTCACTGTAGTTGAGATCGTCCCTGAAATAGAATTTAATTTTAGTATAGATTTTTAAAAATGTTTGGCAATACAAGACAAATTTTCTGATTCTCGTTATGATGGACAAAATAACGCACGGAGGTGTCTATGCCAGGATCATCAGAACCAGCAGATGAAACCGCCTTAAAACACACTATCCTGCTGGTTTTACATACGATTTTTTTCCCAGGACTAATAACACTCAAGGACACCGCTGGCGTTTTAGTTAGCTATGCCATCTTTCAATCACAAGATTGGTCATTTTCAAAGGAGCTTTCTGAAAATGATTGCATGGAAATCACCGCCAAAAGCACGGCCATCTTTGCATTTATATTGTCACTCGGCTGTTTGATACATAATACGCACCAACATGATAATGCAAAACAGCGATTCGAAAAAATAGGGATGTACAGCAACATTCAATCCGGCTGCAATCTGGTATCATCATTTTTGGCTCCATTTTTATGGAAGGTACGTCAAAATATCGTGGCAGCGACTTTTGTTGGCACATTGGCTTGTACAGGCGCTATCTTTTTCACTGCCTTCATTTATCTCATCATCACCATTGCAAAACTGATCGCAGGTTGTTATGAGCCCGCACCACTCACACCCCGCAGAAATAGCATATTCAATTCACCACCAACAGTAACAACGACAGCAGCGTCTCTACCCAACCCTCTATCACTTTCGCCTTCGCACTAACTAGCGTAGAATGTGCCCGCTCAACTGATTCACTTACTTAGGAAATCACTATGTCATTTTTGGTAGAATATGGTCTTTTTCTCGCAAAAACTGTCACGCTTGTTATCGCCATTGTGGCAATTTTAGCAACACTATTCACACTCAAAGCAAAAGCCAAAGCAGAAAAACAAGGTGTGCTACATATTAAAAAAATAAATGAACAATATGATGAGATGTCCGAAATTATTAACGACGTCATACAAACCAAAGCAGAAAAAAAAGCGCTGAAATTAGCGCACAAAAAAGAAGTCAAAAAAACAAAAGATAAAAACCGGATTTTTGTTATTCATTTTGATGGAGACATCAAAGCAACGGCGGTCGATGATTTACGCGAAACCATCACAGCCATTTTATTAACCGCAAAACCAACGGATCACGTTTTACTGTGTTTAGAAAGCGGCGGCGGCATAGTCAATGGTTATGGATTAGCCGCATCACAATTGCAACGGTTGCGTGATGCGAAAATTTATTTAACGATTGCGATTGATAAAATTGCAGCGAGTGGTGGTTATATGATGGCATGTGTTGCCAATGAAATTATTGCAGCGCCTTTTTCAATTATCGGCTCAATCGGTGTCATTGCGCAATTACCCAATTTTCATCGTCTATTAGAAAAAAATAATATCGAGTTTGAACAAATCACAGCGGGTCAATACAAACGCACACTCACGGTTTTCGGAAAAAATACCAGCGAAGGTCGTGAAAAATTACAAGAAGAAATTAATGATACACATGATTTATTTAAAACATTTGTAAAAACACAGCGCGCACAAGTAAATATTGATGAAGTAGCAACCGGCGAACATTGGTTTGCAGCGCAATGTGTTGAGAAAAAATTAATTGATAAGTTGCAAACGAGTGATGATTATTTATTATCGAGAAAAGATGAATTTGATGTTTACGAATTGGAATTTAAAACAAAACAATCATTGATGAAACGATTGAATATTTTTGTGCAAAATAGCTTACATCAATTATTTTTAGCCAAGAGCATCTAACAAATGAGTCACGCGCATTCGCATTCGCATGGAAAAAATACATCGTTGCGTGTTTTGTTTTTTTCACTTTGCGTTATTTTATTTTATGCTGCAGTAGAAGCCATTGCGGGATGGAAATCAGGATCGCTTGCATTATTAGGTGATGCGGGTCATATGATTTCAGATGCGTTAGCACTGTCGATTGCCGCCACCGCAGCCTGGATCGCCAAAAAACCAAAATCAAAAACCCATAGTTATGGCATGGGACGTGCAGAAGTGATTGCTGCGTGGATTAGCAGCTTGATGATGTTTATTATTTCTGCGGGCATTATCGTTGAAGCAGTGGAACGCCTGCATTCACCGATTAAAGTGCACGGTGTCATTGTCATGATTGTTGCCTTTGTCGGCATGTTGATTAATATATTGATTGCTGCAGTATTGTCAAAAAGCGAACGCACCATTAATATTCGCGCAGCGTTATTACATGTTTTTAGCGATTTACTCGGCTCTTTTGCAGCATTGATTGCAGGTGCGGTCATTTATGAGACGGGTTGGTTTCCCATTGATCCGATTTTATCAATTTTAATTGGCATCTTAATTATCGCATCCAGTTTTCGTTTACTGCGAGAATCCATGCGCGTTTTAATGGAAGGGGTTCCAGCACATATTGATTTGGAAACTGTTTCGGAAGCACTTTCAACAATTCATGGCGTATTGCGCGTGCATGATTTGCATATTTGGACATTATCATCCGGCAGTATTGCTTTATCTGCACATGTGAATATTCATGAAATCAGCAGCTGGCAAATGATTCTAAAAAAACTAACTCATTTGCTGGAACATGATTTTCATATTCATCACATCACACTGCAACCGGAACCGGATGTGTTTGATTGTAGGCCTTGTCGATCATGACCAACGTCGACCCAAACGAAATCGCCAAATTCAGCGCGCTCGCCAAAACGTGGTGGGATTCTAATGGTTCTATGAAACCATTACACGAATTAAATCCATTGCGATTACAATATATTAAAAAATACGCTGAATTAGAGAATAAATACATACTCGACATTGGATGCGGCGGTGGCATTTTAACGGAATCACTTGCACACTCTGGCGCAAACGCCACTGGAATTGATCTGAGTGAAGACGCCATTGCTATTGCAACAGCACACGCAGAAAAATCAGCGCTGAATATTCAATATGAAAAAATAGCGGTCGAAGATTTTGCGCAGAAAAATCCAAATGCATTTGATGTGATTACTTGCATGGAAATGCTAGAACATGTCCCCGATCCACTGTCCATTATTCACGCTGCAACGCACTTGTTAAAACCACATGGTTTTATTTTTTTTTCTACCATTAATCGCAATATGAAATCTTTTTTTGAAGCCATTCTGGGCGCCGAATATATTTTAAATTTATTACCAAAAGGAACGCATCATTATCAAAAATTCATTCGACCATCTGAATTAACCCGATGGGCAGAAAAAAATAATTTGGTAGTAACTGGTATTCAGGGTGTTACTTACCACCTTTTAACAAAACAATTCTCGTTCTGCGATTCGGTGGATGTGAATTATTTAATGGTGTTTCGAAAATGTTCATTACGCCAACTGCGCAGCCCGAACGGTTGAAATGTATCGATGGCCGCTCGTGCGATATTTTGCATAGACTGCATCACCCACCACGACTAATGCCATCGTCACCACTGTCAACACAATAAGCAATTTTGAATATTTATCCATTTTAAAGTCTCCCTACTTCCATTACACTTTATGCGAATAGGAGTTTCATACTTTAAAAAAATCCTGATCTTGCATCCGCTCGTTGGATGCTATGATCCCGATATTTCTCGAAAAGACGCCGTAAATACGTCCGTGTAGGCTCGTCAATGTCATCCGTGACATTCACGCTTTTTTCGAAACACCGGGATCACAGCATCACTCGCTGCCTCAGAGTATTTTTTTTAAAATGTGAAACCCACGCTGAAAGCTTAAGTCATTCAAAAAAAGTCTGCAACATGATAAAAGAAAAAACGAATCCAACACAAACCATTTTTTTTGATCTCGATGGTACGTTGCTTGACACGGCACGCGATTTTGCATTTTCCATTAATTTACTATTAGCGCGTGAAAAAAAACCCAAGCTTAATTTTGATTTATTTCGAAAAGAAGTTTATGGTGAAAGCAAAAGAATGATTTCTTTTGCTTTTGGAATTGAAGAAATACATCCTGAATTTGAACCATTGCGGCAAACATTTCTAAAAACCTATCATCAACATTGCACGCAACACACAATCTTTTTTCCTGGCATGGAATTATTACTAGACTCATTAGATGAAAAAAATATTCCCTGGGGAATTGTGACAAGCAAACCCGCCTGGTTAACCGAACCCGTGGTAAATTATTTTGGATTAGATAAACGTGCTATTTGCATCATCATGGGTGACACATTATCCAAAGTAAAACCCGATCCTGCGCCGCTTTTGTATGCGTGCGAATGCGCAGCCACTTTACCTGAAAATTCAATTTATGTCGGCGATTTACAAACTGATATTGTCGCCGCAAAAGCAGCTGGCATGAAAAGTGTTGCAGTCACTTATGGATATCATCCGCCGGAAACGGATTTTTCAAATTGGAATGCGGATTGGATTGCGCAGACACCAGAAGATATTTTGATTGTGCTAACATAAATATTAGCAGGGGCCGCTTGATTTTCGAGAACTATTGTCGAGATCGGGGGCGGCAGTGGGCGTTGAATCATTCTGCGTTCTGCTATTCAAACCAGGAATCGGATTGGGTGTCGTTACCGATTTTGATAGTGATCGTTGAAACTCAGAACATCTTGTAACCATCTCCAATGTGTTTTCCATCCACTTATACTCATCAGTAAAGCGCGCGAAAACAGAACTCTCTTTAATAAGCCGACAAGAATTAGTAAGCAACGTCGTGAGATCATCAAAAGAGCGACACTCATTGATTGCTTGCTCTAGTTGAGGAACCATGTCTCGTTTATCCTCTTCTTTAATAAGACGACGATAATCGTGCAATTGCTCTGATAAATAATTTTTTAATTCTGCTAAATTCGTCGGTGTTTGCATCATCCGAATGAATTTTAGCGAATCTGTCACCAAAGTATTTTCTGTGGAAAAAAAAGCTAATCGTGTCGATGCACGCAAACTTTCTTGTGCTGATAAAATCACTGTCTCGATCTCTTTAAGAGATGTTGCATCGCTCAGTTTCTCTTTCGCCAAACGCATGTTATTTACTTTCTCATGATACATTTTGTCTGTTGGCAACAATTTTTTTTCATGCGATTCAATACGCGCGAGCAATATTTCTTTAGCCCAAGCCAATTTATCATCTTTTGCCAACACAATGGATTGCAACAATGTCTTGGCGGCAGAACCAGTTGGATTTTCTGCTGCTTGGCGCACTAAATTTTCTCGCGCCGTTTTGTAATCTGGGTTGCCATTAAATATTTTGAATAATTCTGGTTGTCGGCCGCCATTCTTTTGATACGCTGTTTTCAACGCAGTGACTTTTTCGTGGTCTGCATAGAAGTTTGCTAACTCTTTTCTAAAATCATCTGGTGCCTCTTTAGTTGCAGTTAATTTTCCATTTTTTTTCTCAACCCAACCCAATTTAATCAAAGCGGATTCTGTTTTTTCATCGATGTGTGCGTGCGTTATAATTGCATTAACGGTTAATTTATTTTGTCTTGACTTCCAATAATTGGTTGCAAAAATTAATTTTTTTGATTCTTGATTATATGCATCAAGAAATGCTTTTTCTGTTGGTCCTTTTGCATGCTCTTCATAATATCTTCTTAAATTTGTATCTAGATTCCAAGGGAGTATTACGCGATCAGTACTATTTAGATCTAATGCACGCAGCACTCTGGCGGTTGCAGAAACACAATTTTCTCCTTTAATTCCAAGGACACTATACTCTTGACTACACGCCAATTGTGCTTCCTTTTTCGTTTTGTTATACAACTTAATCTGATCTGGTGATGGGTCAGATGGCAATCTAACTTCAACGGCTCTGTGTAGCCCGTAAGTATGAACCACCACATCCAGTCCGTTGATACGATAGTAAGATTGGCTTATAGGGTTCCTGTATTTTTCTACACAGCGAATTTTTGCGCCATCAATTTCATTGACACTGTACGTAATTTCTTGGTTTATAGACCCGGGTCCACCAAAACTTACAAAAAATGACTCATCTCCGCTTATATCTCCCATAACCCCCTCCCAAAAAAACCTAAAATTCTTTAAATTCTTTGTGGAATTATAGTCAATAATCACGAGTATTTTATCCCATAAAATACAAAATCAAAAAAAATTGTTTGAAAAAATATCAAAAAATGGCTAATATAACCTTGTGTTTTAGCCATTATATGGCTAAAATGACATAATTACGTCGAACAAGGTGAGATATTACATGTACCGCGATATTGAACGCAATCTGCTGCAATGGAAAAACAAACCAGATCATATGCCACTTTTGTTGCGTGGCGCGAGACAAGTCGGAAAAACATTTGTTATTGAAAAGTTTGGGGTAGCGCATTTTGAAGCGGTTGTAACGATTAATTTTGAGTTGCAACCTGAAATGATTCGCTGTTTTGACAATCTTGATCCTATCAAAATTATTAATGCCATTTTTTTAGCAACTAATCAAAAAATCATTCCTCAAAAAACATTATTATTTCTCGACGAAATTCAAGATTGTCCGAACGCAATTCGATCACTTCGTTATTTTAAAGAAAAATGTCCGCAGTTGCATGTTATCGGTGCCGGTTCATTATTAGAATTTATTTTAAATGATGCTGATTTTCGTATGCCGGTGGGTCGCGTGCAATCACTGTATTTAAAACCACTTTCATTTAAAGAGTTTTTAGTGGGTGGTGGTAATGGGCAATTAAGAGAATTCATCGAACAGATTAATATCGACACCTCAATTCCAATAGTCGTGCACGAAAAATTATTGCAATTATTGCGTGATTATATGATTTTGGGTGGCATGCCCTCTGTTTTAAAAAAGTATTTTTCAACACAAAATAATGCTGAATGCCAAGAAATTCAAACCATATTGCTCAATACGTATCGGCAAGATTTTGGGAAATATGCAAAAAAAACAGATCATCGCTATTTACAACGACTGTATGAAAAAATTCCGGGATTGGTTGGCGAGAATTTCAAATACAGTAAAGTTGATCCTGACATGCGATCACGTGACATAAAAGATGCTTTGTATATGCTACAAAATGCAGGGATAATTTATCCTGTCTATTGTACTGCTGCATCGAGTGTTCCACTCATGAGCTTTGTGAATGAAAAGAAATTTAAAGTTTTATTTCTGGATGTTGGTTTAATGACACGCGCGGGAAAATTGGATACGGAAATTTTATTTAAAAAAGATATTTTGTTGGCAGATCGTGGCAAGCTCGCTGAACAATTTGTCGGGCAAGAGTTATTGGCATATGATTCGCCTTTCGATGAATCGAATCTCTATTTTTGGTCACGAGAACAACGCAGCAGCATGGCAGAAGTTGATTTTGTAACAACAGTTGATGCAAAAATTATACCTATTGAAGTAAAAGCAGGTACAACAGGCCGATTAAAATCACTTCATTTATTTATGGAGGAAAAAAAATCTTTGTGCGGCATCAGGCTATCACAACACATCCTGAGTCGCGTTAATGCTGTTATATCTTTGCCGCTTTATCTGACCAGTGAAATAAGTAGGTTAATAAAAAGCGACACGGATATTGCCCCGTAAAATACAAATCAAATCAACGCTATTTTGACGCAGGTACAACAGAAGACAAATTAGCTGCACATAGTCCTGCGTAATAGGCAGTAGTTCCAGTCGCGGATAAGGATGGTACAGACACACTATAGTTTTTTTGGGAAATTGTGTAATTAATAGTCTTGTTGGTGAAGTTGAAAGCGCAGGATATGGGAGCGCACCAGAAAGTATCCCCACTAGCATACCAGCCGCTTGGACCCACTTCTGCCGGCGGAAGGCAGGCTGCTGGGAATGATGCCAACACGTTGACTGCCCAAACACAGAGAAAAAATAATGATAGCGCGTATAGCTTAGTCATTTTCATTTTACACCCACCTACCGTTGTTTTTATTTTCTTACTAAAATTATAGCACTAAAAAAGTATTTGTCGCGCCGCACTGTAAAACCCCTCTTAAGATTTTTTCTTGGTATATTAGACCTCTTGCATAACCTTGAGTAATGTGACGAGGTCACAGAAAAAATTTTCGAAAAAGCGGAGTGTACACGTTAGTACATGAGCATTTTGAGAAAATTTTTTCGAAGAGATTGTCCATTAATCGAGGTTATGCAAGATGTCTATTGAATTTTATAAAAAAAATTCTGCTACCCCACACTCTTCGACACAATCTCAAACAAATTATCTGATAATTTGTTTGATTGAGCGAGTCGTTGCAATGCTTGCTTCATTAACGCACCACGCACTGAATCCATTTGCTTCCACTGTGTTAACGGCTGAACAACGCGCGTGGAAACTTGTGGATTTTTTGCATCAATCAGCAATACTTGATCCACCATTAATTGATAACCTTCACCATTTTTCGCATGAAAACGCAGTGTGTTTTGACCAAACGTCACGAGCAATGCATATACATTGTTCGGATTGTTAATATCAAACGCAGGATGATGCAATAATTTTTTCACTTCATTAATGACAGTGGGTAACGTAGATGATGCTTGCAGTGAAAACCATTTATTAACAACTAAGGGTTCGTGTTGATACCGTTCGTAAAATTGTGCAAGCGCTTTTTCACGATGCGAGACAGCCAGATCATTGAGCGCACCCAGCGCACCAAATTGATCCGTCATGTTATTCGCTTGTGTTGCTTGTTCGAAAGCCAGTAAATGATATTTTTCTTTATCATGTTTTAACAAATAGTATAGTGCACAATTTTTAATTCGACGATGACCGCACTCAATAATGTTATAAACATAATCATGAAACAATATATTGTCTTTCAGCAACTTTTCAAACGCTTCTTTCAGTGTCTCCGCAACTGTTTTTTCAATCAACGTTTTAGCTTCAAAAATCACATCCAATTCAATTTGCGGCAGGTGTGTCAATAAATATTTTAATGATGGGAACATTAACAAGCGGGATAATAAATTTAAATCGCGCATCGGCTTGCTAATTAATTGATGAATGCCATTAATTAAAATGGGATCAACGACCGGATTCTTTCCAGCCGCTATTGCTTCTGCAACGGCTTTAATAACATTCATCATGAGTCGCTGACCTGCTTCCCAACGACAAAATGCATCTGAGTCACACCGCAATAATAATGCGAGCTCTTCATTAGTATAATCATATTGCATTTCCACCGGTGCTGAAAAATGCCGCAATAAAGAAGGCGCTGGATTTTCAGCAATATCCACAAACGTAAATGTTTCTTCCAGTTTTTTTATTTCTAAAATTTTTGTGCCTTTCACAGATTTATTTTCGTCCTGCAATTGCAGCGTCAAATCTTCGCAGTTTTTTCCGATCAACCCAATCGCAAAAGGCAAATGCAATGGTAATTTATTTTCTTGTCCCGGCGTCGGCGGACAACTTTGTTTAATAATAATGGTGTACGTTTTTTTATTCGCGTCATATTTTGTTTTTACGCGCAAAACAGGTGTTCCTGCTTGATGATACCAGCGTGAAAATTGCGTTAACTCTTTTCCCGATGCTGCTTCCATCGCCGCAATAAAATCTTCTGTTGTTACCGCTTGTCCATCGTAATGTGAAAAATAGTAATCCATTCCCTTACGAAAAATGTCGGGCGTTAATAACGTTCGCACCATACGAATCACTTCAGCGCCTTTTTCATAAACCGTTGCCGTGTAGAAATTATCAATTTTTAAATAACTTTCTGGACGAATGGGATGCGCCATGGGACCTGCATCTTCAGGGAATTGATGATTGCGCATCGTGTTTACCACGTCAATTCGCGCAACCCCTTGCGATGTCATATCCTCTGTGAACAACTGATCACGCAGAACAGTCAATCCTTCTTTCAACGTTAACTGAAACCAATCGCGACACGTAATGCGATTACCAGACCAATTGTGAAAATATTCATGGCCAATCACACGCTCAATATTAATGTAATCAGTATCAGTTGCCGTTTGTGGTTTCGCTAAAATATATTTGGTATTAAAAATATTGAGTCCTTTATTTTCCATCGCACCCATATTGAAATCACTCACAGCAACCGTCATGTAGCGATTCAAATCATATTCACGACCAAATTTTTCTTCATCCCACTTCATCGATTTTTTCAGCGCCAACATCGCATAATCACCTTGATCGCGAAATCCTTTTTCCAAATACAAATACAAATCAATGGTACGATTTGACAACGTGATAAAAGTATCTTGGATCAAATCAAAATCGCCTGCGACCAATGCAAATAAATAACAGGGTTTTAATGATGGGTCTTCCCAATGAACCCACCGACGATTATGTTCCAATTCTTTTTCTTCTATTAAATTTCCATTGGATAACAAAATAGGATATTTATTTTTATCAGCAGAGAGGGTGGTTGTGAAATGCGACATCACATCCGGGCGATCCAAAAAATAAGTGATACGACGAAATCCTTCTGACTCGCATTGCGTACATAAATTATGACGTGATTGATATAACCCCATCAACGTCGTATTTTTTTTGGGAAAAATCACCACCTGCGTTTCCAGTATAAATTGATCAGGCACGATTTGAATCGTTAAATGTTTTTCATCTACTACATATTCATTTTTTATCAATGCTTTTCCATCGAGAAAAACGGCTTGTAAATGCAATTCCTCACCATTCAACACCAACGGTACTTTTTGTGTTTTTGTTTTGGGGTTGCGTTGAATATCTAAAATAGATCTCACCACTGTTTGATCATCTTGAATATCAAAATGCAAATGCACTCGCTTAATTAAAAAATCGGATGGACAATAATTTTTTAAATACGTTATGGTGTGATTTTGTTGTTGCATAATCAATCTCAATAAAAAATTTTAATCTACGCGATAAGCGACACGTAATATCCAATACCCCAACAATCCTGAAAAAATAGATCCAAAGATAACACCCATTCGTACATACGCCGCATAAGGTGGTACTGAGTGAAACGCCAATGTACCGATAAACAAGCTCATTGTAAAACCAACACCCGCGATTAAACTCATACCATACAATCCCAGTGGTGTTAAATGCTTTGGTAATGGTGAAATACCGAAACGCACACTCAACATCGTCGTAGTCCAAATTCCAATCTGTTTACCAAAAAATAATCCACACGCAATTCCCAATGGAATCGCTTGAAAAAAATGTTCCCACGTTAACCCAGAAAATGAAACGCCGGCATTGGCAAAAGCAAATAACGGTAAAATTCCAAATGCCACCCACGGATGTAATTTGTGCTCAAGTAAGTGTAGTGGTGATTTATCTTCTGCACGCGCGCGCTTAATCGGAATCGTGAACGCCAAAATAATACCCGCCAATGTTGCATGCACACCTGATTTTAAAACACACAACCACAACACAACACCCACAATAAAATAAGCACCCAGCTGTCGCACATTCATATAATTAAACAGCAGCAACAGGCACACCAGCATAAGCGCACACAATAACATCAGCAATGACACATGTGACGTATAAAATACTGCCATCACAATAATGGCGCCAATATCATCAAAAATAGCGAGCGCTGTTAAAAATATTTTTAAACTCACCGGAATTCTATTGCCCAACAAATACAAAATACCCAACGAAAATGCAGTATCCGTTGCCGTTGGAATCGCCCACCCTTTCAGCGCGTGTGGATTATGCCAATTTAAACAAAGATAAATAAATGAGGGCACCACCATTCCACCCACAGCCGCAATTAACGGCAATGTTGCTTTTGAAACAGAATTTAATTCGCCTTCCATCATTTCACGCTTAATTTCCAAACCAACCAATAGAAAAAAAAGCGCCATAAAACCATCATTGACCCACAACAGTAATGGTTTTTCTAATTTAAATTGTCCAATGGAAAAACTAATTTTAAGATTAAAAAAAGATTGATATCCCGCTGAAAAACTACTGTTATCAACCAGTATCGCCAATGCCGCCGTTAAGAATAAAATCACGCCGGCACTCGCTTCCAGTTTAATAAATTGACGAATAAGTCGTAGTGCCATGGATCAATTCAATTTTACTATTTTAAAGAAAGAAAAACTCGCCACGCATAACATGGCGAGCCAAGAATTATTATTTGGAACAGGTGGAGTCACAAGACTCTTTTGGACAGAAACAACAATTGCAACAATTATAAATCCAAACAACCAAGATTCCAAAAAGAAACATGTGTAAAAATCCCCAGAAAAATCCCCACAACCCACCAATCAGGGTGGGCGCTAAGTGATTATACACACTGCTCATGGTTTGAATTAAAGGCAAACCCCAGGCAAAACGAGCGCCTAACCAGCAGGTTATCATCCAACTCAATCCAGAAATGACTCCCAATGCGAAGCCAAAACTAACCGGATAAATTTTTCCATATTTACTCATTACGCTTTCTCCTATGCATCGATTCACATTCGAAAATTGAATGCTATTCAGGATTATACTGAAAATTGACAAAGTTATCCAAATGTACAGATTCCAGCACCCACCCCCGCTCTCACAATTGCATTTTCAGAATAAAACCATTAACATTGCCGGTCTGTCGCTTTAATGGAAAATACAGGTAAAAGATCTATGCCAACAGTTGATATTCAAGAAACCGGTTCATTTGACGTTGCATTACGTCGCTTTAAACGCGCTTGTGAAAAAGCGGGTATTCCAACCAAGCTACGTCAAATGGAATACTATGAAAAACCCACCACAAAGCGCAAACGCAAACACGCAGCAGCGGTGAAACGTTTCGCGAAAAAACTGCAAAAAGAGCAAGAAATTCTCGAAAAAGAACGTATTCGCTCTTAATTTTTCGAGCAGAAAATACCGCGAGGATTGTCGATATGACTGATTGTGCACTCAAACTTCGCATTCAAGAAGATATGAAGTCGACCATGCGCGCAAAAGAAACTGTGCGCCTCGGCACCATTCGCATGCTGCTGGCTGAATTGAAACAAAAAGAAGTAGATGAGCGAGTCACGCTAACCGATATCGATGTTATCAATATCCTCAATAAAATGATCAAGCAGCGTCGCGAATCTGCAACACAGTTTCGCAATGGCAATCGAATTGAATTGGCTGAAAAAGAAGAACAAGAAATCGCGCAATTAACCGTATACTTACCACAACAATTGAGCGATCGAGAAATTGAAACGCTCATCGAAGAAGCAATACAAGCCACTGCCGCTAAAACCATTAAGGAAATGGGCGCTGTGATGGCCATCATTAAGTCAAAAGCGCAGGGTAGAGCTGATATGGCGAAAGTCAGTGCGAAGATTAAAGAAAAGTTGCAATAAATAATAGTTATCAGTTATCAGTTATCAGTTATCAGTTATCAGTTATCAGTTATCAGTTATCAGTTATCTGTGTTATCTTTTTCTGACACCGATAACGAATAACGAATAACTTTATAATGAAACAACTAATCCCCAAATCCTTTATTCAAGACATCATTGCACGAACCGATATTATCTCCATTATCGAATCGCGTATCGAATTAAAAAAACGCGGCCACACCCATATCGCTTACTGTCCTTTTCATTCAGAAAAAACACCCTCGTTTACTGTCAGCTCAGCAAAACAATTTTATTATTGCTTTGGTTGTGGCGCGCATGGCAACGCCATTGGTTTTTTGATGGAATATGATCACTTAACGTTTGTCGATGCTGTTACTGATTTGGCGAATCAATTGGGCATAACCATTCCAATTGAAACAACCGATGCCGACTCTACCAACAACGACTTATTTTTTACAGTGTTGCACAACGCACAAATGCTTTACCAAAACGAATTAAAAAAATCACAAATCGCTATTGATTACTTAAAAAATCGCGGATTAACCGGTAGTATTGCAAAAAAATTTGGAATTGGATACGCGCCCAATGCATGGGATTTTTTATCTAAACAATTTCCACAGAAAAAAGAAGCTCTGATTTTGTCTGGTATGTTGATAAAAAAAAATGACGGGTCACAACCCTATGATCGTTTTCGCGATCGCATTCTATTTCCCATTCGCGATATTCGCGGACGTACCATTGGATTTGGCGGACGCACACTCACCAACGACATTCCAAAATATTTAAATTCACCAGAAACACCTGTTTTTCACAAGAATCAAACGCTTTATGGTTTATACGAAGTCAGTCAACATCATCGCAAATTAAATCGCGCACTGGTTGTTGAAGGCTATTTAGATGTAATTTCACTCGCACAACACGGCATTCATTATGCTGTTGCCACACTCGGCACAGCACTTAACACAAAACATATTCAATTATTATTACGTTACACATCTCATGTTATTTTTTGTTTTGATGGTGACCTAGCGGGGCAAAAAGCGGCATGGAAAGCATTAACACTGAGTTTACCATTATTGCGTGATGGCATTAATTTTCAATTTTTATTTTTACCTGAGAAAGAAGATCCAGACAGTTTAGTACAAAAAATCGGATGTGATGCATTTGAAAAATTAATTGATCATGCTACTGCACTACCCACTGTATTTTTTGATCAGCTTGAAAAAGAATATCCGCTAGATTCTATTGCAGGAAAAGCAGCATTTGCAAAAAATGCAAAAGAATATTTGGAAACCATGCCGCACGGTATTTATAAAAATTTATTATTGGATCAGTTGGCAGAAAAATTATCTATCCAGCGTAACAAATTAAATGAGGAAGCACGTTTTATACCGAAAAAACCAGCACGAAAATTAACAGCACGATTATCGCCCGTTGAATCAGCCATTCAACTTTTATTGCATGAACCAGCGCTTGCAATTCATGCAAAACCAACACCTGCCTTAACAACCAGTGACGCCTCTCCCGAAAAATCATTGCTGATCGATTTAATAAAATACTGCGCTGATAATCCAATGATTAATATGAGCGATATTTTGACGGAATTAAAAGATGATATGCATCGTGAATGTATTGCCATGATTGCTGTACACCCACTTCATGTTCCGGTCGAAGGAAGAAAAGCGGAATTTATCGGCGCACTTAAAAGGATGCATGAACAAGATCAAACACAACAATTATCGCATTTAATCTCAAAAGCAAAAATCAGCGAGCTCGATTCTGAAGAAAAACAATTGCTGCAATTGTTGTTGGCCAAAAAGCATGCTCAGAAAAACTCGGAAGGGCTGGAATAAAATAGCCCCAAGCGCTAGAATACGTGGTTTGTTGAGAGCACAGATCAACTTTTGTTTTCTGTAAGGTTATATTCCATGGCATCAAAAATCATTACCCCACAACCACCCTCTCCAGCAACGCAAACCACTTCAGCAACTGGTTTTAATGCGCTAACACAAGAAGCGAAACGCAAGGGTTATCTCACGCATGAAGATTTATTGAACTTATTACCAAATGATTTTGTCGATCCCAACCAAATGGAAAGCATTATCGACAGATTGAACGAAATGGGCATTCGCGTTTACGAAGTGCCGCCCGATGAAAACGAACTCTTACTCGATGACAGTGACGATGATGAAATTACTGAAGTCATCGAGGCAATCGCAACCGAAAATCGCACGACCGATCCCGTTAGAATGTATATGCGTGAAATGGGTAGCGTGGAATTGCTCACGCGTGAAGGCGAAATTGAAATCGCAAAGCGCATCGAAAGCGGCATTCGTCAAGTGATGTCTGCGCTGGTTTATTATCCTGAAATTGTTGAATCATTTATCAAACGCTATCGAAAAATTGTAAACACAGAAGGACGTTTGAGCGATATCATCGCCGGTTATTTTGAATTAGATGAAGCGCTCATTGCAGCAAATGCGGACGCACTCAAACTCAGTAAAGAGATTGAATTGGCCGCTGCTACAGCCGCTGCTGAAGAAGCAGAAGAACTGATTATTTCCAAAACAAAAAGCAAAACAAAAGATGTAAAAGGCGCCGATAAAAAAGAAGGAGGCGACGATGAAGAAGAGGATGATGAAGACGATGAGGGAGAAGGTGGCGAAGAAGGTGTTGTAGGCAGCGATCTTGACGAAGCAGAAGATGCATTCGGCGACAATGGTCCTGACCCGATTTACACTGCAGAACAAATGAGAATTCTTGAAGTACTGCATGAAAAATATATCGCTTCAATTAAAAAGAATGGGAAGCAACATAAAACCACCGCAAAACATCGTGACGCAGTCGCAGAGCACTACGCAAAATTCAAATTGTCCATCAAGCAATTTACGCGTCAAACGATGCGTCTACGCAATTTGTTGCGTGAAACACGTGAACAAGAACGCATTATCATGAAACTATGTGTGATTAATGCGAAAACACCGCGAAAAGATTTTATTCATTCTTTTTCGGGACATGAATCAGATTTAAAGTGGGCAGATAGTTTTATCAAGATACATCCAAAATCAGCCACACAACTTGAACACGGTAAAAAAGAAATTCATCGTGCGCAAAAAAAATTGGCACTGATTGAAGAAGAAAGTAAATTAAATATTCATGATATCAAAGAAATTAATCGTCGCGTTTCAATCGGAGAAGCAAAATCACGTCGCGCAAAAAAAGAAATGATTGAAGCCAATTTACGCTTGGTTATTTCAATTGCAAAAAAATACACGAATCGCGGTTTACAATTTTTAGATTTAATTCAAGAAGGTAATATCGGCTTGATGAAAGCGGTCGACAAATTTGAATATCGCCGTGGTTATAAATTCTCAACCTATGCAACCTGGTGGATTCGTCAAGCAATTACGCGTTCGATTGCCGATCAAGCACGCACCATTCGTATTCCGGTGCACATGATTGAAACGATCAATAAACTAAATCGCATCAGTCGACAACTCACGCAAGAAACTGGCTTGGAGCCAACACCAGAAGAACTCAGCAAACACATGGACATGCCTGAAGATAAAATTCGCAAGGTGTTAAAGATCGCAAAAGAACCTATTTCGATGGAAACACCGATTGGTGAAGATGAAGATTCGAGCTTAGGTGATTTTATTGAAGACACCAATATGGAATCGCCCGTTGATTTTGCAACCTCGTCGGGATTGCGAGAAGCAATGCGCGAAGTATTATCCAGTCTCACGCCGCGCGAAGCAAAAGTGTTGCGTATGCGCTTCGGAATTGATATGAATACTGACCACACTTTGGAAGAAGTGGGAAAACAATTTGACGTGACACGTGAACGCATTCGTCAAATTGAAGCAAAAGCGTTACGCAAACTGCGTCACCCTACTCGCGCTGAAAAAATGCAAAGCTTTTTGGATCGCGAGGGGGAAGATTAGTGGGAGTGGAAATAAAAATTGCAACGAAGTGTAAAAGCAAAAGATGGAGATTATACGAGAATCGAGTATTTTGTTTTTAGACGAGGCGCAATTTGAGCGAGCAAGGGAGTGTACACAGAAGTACATAACCGAGTGAGCGAAAATTGCAACGAAGTGTAAAAGCAAAAGACGAAGGTTCTGCACGGGCCCATAGCTCAGTTGGTTAGAGCAGAGGACTCATAATCCTTTGGTCCTAGGTTCAAGTCCTAGTGGGCCCACCAAATTTATATTAAAATTCAGTAAATTATGAATATGGTCTTAGGACTGAAAAATTCAAAAATTTCTGGTGCTACCTCGGTGCTACCAGAGAATCGAGTTTTTCTAAAGAAATCTCGTAAAGTCTACGCATGACAAATATCAATGGAATTAAAAAAATATACTGCAAAATTAAAAGCACCCACACACTACGCAAGATAACTTGCACGAGATAGCTAACTGAATTTCAATGAAAAATTTATTTTTCGGTATTTTTTTAAAAAATATTGGTGACGCAAAAATGAGTCATGAAAAAACTTATTGATTATGCAGGTGTTTTTAATGATGCGAGTCATGTCTGAGTCGTCTGTGAGTCGTGTACGAGTCGTGGGTGAGTCACATGTATAGCGGAAATTACAACGGTGGCGGATGATATTTTGCGCGAGCATTTTGAGCAGTATCCCAGGGAAAATAATTGGGCAATAGACAATGAGACCAAAAGCTAGATTATGAGGGGAGTCGACATCTTATTTCTTTCGATGAAAGTGTTCATCATCACTTTTAACTTGTTTAGCAGGATGATCTAATTTTTCTTTCTTATCTTTGTGAGCGCGAAAAAAATTGTATAGGGTTCGTGCGGCTGCACCATAAATAGGATTTTGCAAAACATCAGAGGAAATATACCAAGAGCCGTCTTGCCATAATTTTCCAGCCGCTTCAATGACGTCGCAACACAGTGTTTTTTGATAAGAAAACTTCCTATTGGGATCCATATCACGATACACCTCTGGACCTGATGTATCACAAATTAGCCTTATATTTATCCCAGTAAAATCCATAAATAATTCCCGAAATTGATCGCCATTTTTTGGATTTCCGCTGAAAGCCAAGTGATGATTTATCAAATTGATGAAAAAATCAATTTTTTCACGCAATTCCAAGACCGGAATATTGGAAAATTTAATCCTAAATTTTTCCGGAAGTTGAATGCCTAAGTGCGTTTCCAGAAATTCTGGTTGATTTCCGGCTTCAAAAAATCTTTTTAAAATTATTTTAAGTTCATTTATCGGTTTTTTTAATTCGCCAAATAAATATAACTGTAAATTTTTTTCAAAAATAACATCAATCATCTTATCATTAACATATTCTAATAAATATTTTTTTGGTGCGGCAGAATATCTATGCACTATTTCATTTTGTAGATTTTTTAGTGGTTCATTTTCAGTAGCATCATTTGCTACGATAATAACATCATTACAATACATCTCTTCTTCTGGAGAATTAAATAAAAGAGGTTCAGGAATTGGGGTGATTCCTTTTCTGGATTTGATTACGGTATCAAAGTCTGAATATATGCCGCTCTTATACGACGGAGATAATAATCTTACTGCATCACTGGCTGCAGCAACATTGCCACCCCGATATAAGCGGGTTAATTCATTTTCCGCAATACGATATAATTGCAATTCACATTTCTCGGTAATTTTTTCTTTAAATTCAGGGCTAGAAAAATCTGAAAAAATAATATTTGGATGCCGTTGTTTTAATTTTTCAAAATCAGCGCGCCCATGATTATTTAACAATGCTGAACTATATATTATTGTTAGTGTGGCATCTGGATTGTTTTTACAAAACTCGACAAGTCTTGTTTTATTTTTTAACGACAAAAATTCATTTGGATTTTTGGTAAACCAAATTTTCACAAATTTATCTGTGGGAACACAATAAGTTCTCACGAATCCTGCCTCTAAAAAATTAAACTAATTTAGCTAAAACTAAATATAGCTCATGATGGGACAGATTTTTGTTATTTTTGCAGTGGGCTGTTTTAGAGCTGTTTGATACCATTTTTTTGATGCAATTCAATCACCTGTAAAGAGCCGAACAACCGGAAAATCTCAACTATAATTGATGTATTGGGCAGTGAGTTTGTAGGGGATATGCCGTGCGAATAAATAAAATGCCAGAACAGTTATATTTTGAAAGAGATCCAACCACAGAATTTGGTGATGCTGTTTTGTTGCGTGATGATGGAATGCAATTGATTGCGCAATATTATAGGCACTTCTCCGGTCTCATGAGGTAACCCAAGCCACTTTTCTATAAAAAATCGATTTTTCTTCCGGAACTGAAAGC
>Ga0155524_109_pt1 | contig 24833 bp, 27 predicted proteins | sample RifCSPhighO2_12_FD_107181 | JGI IMG/M metagenome (GOLD analysis project Ga0155524, IMG submission 107181) | Gammaproteobacteria bacterium RIFCSPHIGHO2_12_FULL_39_24
TGTCTTACCATGATCAACGTGGCCAATGGTTCCTACGTTCACGTGTTCTTTATCTCTGATGAATTTTTCTTTTGACATGGTTTTTCCCCTTTTATAATTCTTCTATCACACAGCCCACAACCGGGATTGAACCGGTGACCTCTTCCTTACCAAGGAAGTGCTCTACCACTGAGCCATGTGGGCGTAATCGCACTAGCGGGTGATGGGAATCGAACCCACACCATCAGCTTGGAAGGCTGAGGTTCTACCATTGAACTACACCCGCAAATATAGTTATCAGTTATCAGTTATCAGTTGGAGGGGGAAGGATTCGAACCTTCGAAGGCATAGCCGGCAGATTTACAGTCTGCTCCATTTGACCGCTCTGGAACCCCTCCCAGACAAAATAAGTCGGTTATTTTGCGTAAATCACAGAGTTATGTCAACAGAAATCAAGGGATACAGAGGATATTTTTTAGATACAGATTATGTCACCTGGTTTCCAACAACAAATCGTCTGCAGATGATGCGCAGATCATTTTGATTATTTTGCACTGCAACAGCGGCAAAATAATTCGCCGCGGTATGATCAAGCATGATCGATTGCAGCATCCACTGTTTTGCATCTGCTGTATTATTATTGATGCTGATTAACGCGGATTGTTGTGAATTCAATTCAGAAACAGCGACTTCAAAGTTGGATAATCCAAATGACAAACCCAATCCCGTTGCTTTGATAAAGGCTTCTTTGCGTGTCCAACAACGATAAAAATCATCCATATTATTGATGGCAGTGTATTCTGACGCGGTAAAAAAACGCTTTGCTAACGCAAGATAATGTTGATTTTTTCGCGTTTTTTCAACATCCACACCGATGTACTGATGTAATGTTACGCCGATAAATACACAATCCCCAGAATGAGATAAATTAAATTGTATGATGCTCCCGGGGATAAACGGTTTCCCATGTTGATTGGTTTTAAATTGAATTTTCTCGGGAGAAATAGCAAGATAACGCGCAAGCACTTGTCGCAATATTATTTTGCTGTGGATAAATCGAGCACAATCCACCGATTGGATCAAGCGAGCAGCGCGCGCCAATTCATCTTCAGATAATATTTTTTCGAATGATTTGTCATACTGCGCATTATCCAAAAATGCGCACCACAAATGCACATCGCCATCCCGTAGCAATATTGTTTTTTGTTGACAAGCAATCCAATCGTTCACCCCATTTCTCACTAAATTATTTGCATCACAAATCAGAGTTATATACAATCTCACCTCTTGCACATCTTAACGCTGGCGTAGCTCAGTTGGTAGAGCAGCTGATTTGTAATCAGCGGGTCGAGGGTTCAAATCCTTTCGCCAGCTTTTAAAAACCTTTTAAAATCAAGCAGTAACACCATTATTCACTACCGTTCTTTTTTCATTCATTTGAACATGTAGGGAATTTGTAACGTAAATTCTATTTGCAGCACTCTGTAGGTGTGAACTCGACAAGTGCGCGTAACGCAAAACCATTGTCAAATTCGACCATCCACCAAGCGATTGCAGTTCCTGCAAACTTGTTCCGTTTTGAACATGCCAGCTTGCCCACGTGTGCCGTAAATCATGCCAACGAAAAGAAGTGATGCCTGCGCGCTTTAACGCTTTGCGCCACGCCTTTGTGTTAACTTGGTCTACCGGCATACCGTGATAAGTGAATACGAAAGTCGCATTCATACCAACACGTTTTTTTAATACGGCCATCGCCGTATCATTCAAAGGAACAGAAATTGCTTTGTTTGCTTTAGCCTGATCAGGATGGACAACTGCATGCTGACTCGCTAAATCAACATCTTCCCATTTTAGCGATTTCACATTATTTTGTCGCAATCCAGTCGCCAAAGTGAACAAAGCCATATCCGATAAATGCTCTGGAAGCTCTTGAATTAGCCTATTTGCTTCATCACGCGTTAACCAACGTATGCGATGATTTTGCTCTTGGCGTAATTTAATTTTCGGAGCCCTATCAAGCCATTCCCACTCATTCGCTGCTTTATTTAAAATACTGCGAATAAGCGCCAACATGCGATTGACCGTTGCAACTGACACACCTGTTTCTGCTTTTTTAGCAGCAACTTCATCAATTAAATTTCGATCAATGACAACAAGCAACTTATCTTGCAAAAACGGACTGAGCCAACGCAGATGCATTTTGTCATCAGACAAACTGCGTTTGTGTGATGACTCATTCACCCAGCGAATGGCTGCTTCCATCCAAGTTTTTTTCACTTCTTCATTTAACTTGGATTGACGCCACGTATCCGCTGTCAGCTTATCGTGAAATTCTCGAGCAGCTACCTTGTTGCTAGTCCCAGTGCTTCGTTGTATTCGCACACCATTTTGGTTGATGTCAACCCAATATGTTTTGTTTCTTTTGTAGAGTGCCATGTCGTTTTACTCCCATGGTTTACGACACCCTGCGATGCATGGTTAGAATATAAGGATCGCAAGTGGGTCACAAGGTCTTGTTCGAGAAATCGCCAGGAACGTCCAACTTTGGCACCCGGTAATTTGCCGGCAGCAGCAAGGTTTCTAGCCGTTTCTTTGTGAATACCTAGAAAATTAGCGGCTTCAAATAGTGATAATGTTTTAAAAGCAGCGTCGCTCATGCGCACAACCTCCATATTAACTGCCGCAGAAAATGCAGAAATATTTCGCGAGTTTTTCAGCGTCACGCGCATTTAAAAAATCTTTTTTCTCAGAAACAGAAAGCAATTTCTCTGCTGAAAGATTTAACAAATTTGCCAAATCGACGTGACTCAATGGCGTGTATTTTTTGAGTAATTTGATCAAGACGTGTTGCTTGTCAGCATGCAGAATAAAATTAACAGGTATAAAAATGGTGTTGATGTGATCTTGTTTGTCGTTCACGGTGACATCCCCCTTGATCATTTAAAATTGCATCCCAATGTCACAAGCAGTTCATTCAATTTTGAACATTATTTTGACACTATTTGTAAATTTTTTGTTACAAAATACAAATACATGCTGTATAATCGTCAAGAAATTTCTTTAATCTGCTCGTTTATGAGCAGGATGTAACATATTCGAGCCGTTTGCAAGTCTTTTAACTAGGATTTTTTATGGAAATCGCATTGTCAGGAATTAGTGGTGCTTTAAACACACTGCTCTCACACTCCGGGATGAGTGAAGCTGAATTAGGCAGAGTCATTGGCGTTCCTCGCGCTACCATTAATCGGATCACATCAGGAAGAACACCCGATCCACGCGCATCAACACTAAAAGCGATTGCAGAATATTTCAATGTTACCGTTGATCAATTACTCGGGAATCAACCGCTATTTAATGGCGCGGAATCTGCAACATTGGTTTCTACAAGTGCACCTATCCCGATTATTCACTGGGGTGATGCAACTCATTGGGAAAATAGTATCGCAAAACAAAGCACACAAAACACCGAGTGGATTTCTGCTGACCCCCATCTCAATACAGGAAAATTTGCACTAAAAGTTCAAGGTGACTCAATGTGGCCACAGTTTCAAGAAAACACTGTTCTCATTGTTGATCCAAATAAAGAGCAAAAAAATCGTGATTTTGTGATTGTGCACCTGAAAAAAAACAATGAGATTTTATTTCGTCAGCTATTGCTTGACGACAAATACAAATTTATTAAGGCAATTAACGATATTTTTCCAGTTATTCAATTGCAAAATGGCGACAAGATTATTGGTGTCGTTATTCAAACGAGGAATAACCTGAAATAAAAAAATGTAACAAACCAACGGAGTGTGGCGATATGTTACTGCAAGCAAAAAATATATTTTTTGAATTTAAGAATCTATATGGTCGATTTGGAAAAGCACAAAATGGTTTTTCTGAATATTATTTAAAGCTCGATGGATATTATTATTGCAGCAAACAAAATTGCGTCATAATTATTGTCCGCGTTAGAAATAAACGATTGGTTCAAAAAATATCGGTAAAAGATGCGGTAAAAGACAAGGTCCTAATAAAAGAATTACATCCCGCAGATGCTTGTATTATTGGCATCCTTGCAAACAATGATCGAAATGGATTAACAGGCATGAGTCGAGAAAACTCAAATAATATACACAGACTCAAAGAATATCACTGTTTTATTAAGTCTGAGCCACTCCTTACAGTTATCAAAAAATATTTTGATCACAGCAATAATGAGATTACCGTACTTGGCTCAAAATATTTGCAAAAGGAAATTGAAATCCCAACGTTGGAATTATTAAAAAATGAAGCGCTGCTCTACGCCTTGGATTGTCATCAAGCAATGTCAATTGGGTATGACATCAGCGAGCTTCATTTTAGAAAATGTGCATAGGTGTTATGAAAGAACAAAACTTATTAACTGAATTAACGGATGATCACCAAGGATTAAAATATTTTCACATTTTGGCCATCATTTATGTGGCAGGAATGATGACATCACTGACTGTTTCTGCGCGACTTTTTCCATTTCACATACCACTCACGCATTTCACAATTTTACTCACAGGCGGGACATGGACAATACCACTGTCTTTTTTCATACAAGATATCACAACCGAAGTATATGGCTATTCAAAAAGTCGAGAATTAATTCAACTGGCGATTGTGGTTCTATTTTTTTACGTGATGTATACGTTTTGGATTTCGCATCTGTCGATTCCCGCACAGAAAAATATTGATGCATCATATAACACAATATTTTTTGCATTACCAAGGCATTTTCTTGCGCTCATTTCTGCAATTTTTATCGGTAATTTCGTGAATGACTACATTATCTCAAAATCAAAATATCATTTTCAGGGAAAATATTTACCGTTGCGATTTATTGTTGCAACCGCCGTTGGTGAAGCCGTTTTGCAGTTGGTTGGCACTAGCGTTGCGTGGTTTGGATCATTAGATTTTAAAGCTGAAATATTGCCATTTGTTATTTTTTCCTATTGTTACAAAGTGTTTTTTGAGGCGCTGATGACACCCGTCAACATGTACGTATGCAACCGACTTAAAAAATTAGAAGGAATTGATGTCTATGATACCAACATCAATTACAACCCTTTTTCTTTTATAAAGAAAAAAATAAAATGGAGAAGCGCAGAATGCACAAAGTTGCCGCCATTCAAATGTGTTCAAAAAAAACCGTTGATGAAAATTTAAAGATCGCCGCACACTTAATCTCAGAGGCAGCTAAAAATCAGGTAAAATTGTGTGTGCTGCCAGAAATGTTTGCGATTATGAGCGACAATGCTTCTGATAAAATAGCCGTTAAAGAAGAATATTCTCAGGGTAAAATTCAAAATTTTTTATCAGAACAAGCAAAAAAAAATAATATTTGGATCGTAGGTGGCACAATACCTATTGCATGCCATCAGCCTAATAAAGTCAAAGCCGCGTGCCTTGTGTTTAATAGTCTTGGGAAAATTGTCGCCCGATATGACAAGATAAATTTATTTGACGTAACGTTGTCGCCAACAGAGGCTTACAAAGAATCAGACACAACAGAACCCGGTGATCAAATCACACTCCTTGACACACCTTTTGGAAAACTAGCATTAGCAGTTTGCTACGATATTCGCTTTACGCAATTATTTTACGACCTAAGAAAACGTGGCGCTGAAATTATTGTCATTCCAGCAGCATTTACAGTACCGACCGGGAAAGCACACTGGCAATTGCTTGCACGCGCACGCGCTGTCGATACGTTTTGCTATGTTATCGGCGCAGCACAGGGCGGGACACATGAAAACGGCAGACAAACCTACGGTCACTCACTTATTGTTGACCCATGGGGAACCATTGCTGCAGAGGCGCCACAGTCCGGGGATCACATTATTTATGCAGACATTGATCTGGAAAAGATGAAAAATATCCGCAGAAAAATACCGGTTTTTAACTAGCAATATTTAAGTTAATTAATTTCCGCAAAGCATCTGCTTCTTCCGCCAAATTTTTATTTTTTACTAATGACGTTCTATCAATCCAAGAAAACCCGTCATTTTTATAACGCGGAAAAACATGCATATGATAATGGCTCACATCATTAAAATAACCGCCATTTTGCATCACACTAATACCATCTGGACGATAACACGCTTTTATCGTTTTTGATAAAAGCGCCACAGCATCCATCACTTCTAGTCGTATTTGCTGATTCAATTCTTCTGTATCCAATGCGTGTTTTTTAGGAACAATAAGGGTATGACCATTATTAATCGGATCGATATCTAAAAAACAACAGATGTTTTTTGTTTGATAAATCACATGAGCAGACCCACGTCCATTTGCTAATTCACAAAATTGACAAGGCATATTTCCCTCCAACTTGATTATTTCTACAGCATGCAGATATTATTCTTGCGAGACGGGTAAATCCTTCTATGTGCCAAAGAGGAGCATCTTTCGTAGATTGGTGCAATGATCCTTTGGAACTGGGCATAAAAGGGGCCGTCTTTTTATCCTAGTATATTCAAACTGTTAGAATACGATTGCTTGGCCAGCACACCTGCGCTATACTTATGTCTGACGGGTAAATCCTTCAAGTCCCAGAGGGGAGCGGCTTCCATAGGTTGCAGCAATGATCTTCTGGACCGGCGCTTGAAAGGGGCCGTCTTTTTTTTATCTAAAATTTATGTATCGTTTCTGACATGATCTTATCGGAAAATTCCGAATACCAAACAATATCATTTATCTCATATTTTCTTCCGAACCCAGAACAAAAAACGTCGATGGCTTGCAACCCAAGCTCCTCCTGAGAATTACTGTGCCGTATTTTTAGGTGTGCTTTTTTGTTAATTCTGTCTCGGACTGCAGCGATTACAGCGGCATCAAACTCACCAATCTCATCTTTGTTCTTTGAACGATCTATGACAATGTCAATGTGAGTCGCGCTATCGACATCCGTTAGTTGTGAAAAAACTCGTTTTGCAATTTCATCATAGAGCACTTTCTTTTTTAACTCATGATGATTATTAGCATTATGATTGCGAAGCCAAGTTTTTTTATCCGCAATAGCTGCCGACAAATACCAATTTGTGCATTTTCGCATTTGATTTAAAAAATATTTTTTAATTGGCAATGCCAATGCGTTTCCCTTTAGTTCATTTTTACTTTTAGATACTTTACTTTTTAGAGTTTTTTTAACGGATCGTAGAGCATTAGCATTAGCTGCCTGATCATAACAGACCAACAATGCGATCACTAAAAAACGACTGGTTTTTGTGTTATTAAAATCAAACCCCAAATCCCCCGACTCATCGAGGTATATAATCAAATGTTCCGACACAATAAATTCCCTATTTTTACAAGCATTTTTGCCCTACAGATAAGCGCGATGCTCAAGCACAGTTGCCAATATTTCTGCTTCATTCGCATTGGAAACGCGCACAGCCCCCCAATCAGAATTCAACGCAATTAATTCAAATGATTTGTTTTTTAGTGAATGCTGCTCTGATTCACGGTATTTACGAACAATATTTGCACCACTGCCTGCAATATGTGCCAATACAAAATCGCCTGGCTGTGGTTTTTTTTCGGGATCAACGATCACAATATCCTGCATTGAAAATTTGGGACTCATGCTGTTATCAGCAAGCGTAATCGCAAACACTTTTTTGGACGCGATTTCTTTTGATTTATTTTCAAGAGAAATATTGTCAATCACCTCTGGCAGCGTTGAAAGATCACTTTGATTTTTTGCTGCTTGAATAAAATGATGCGCCTTTGACAGCAAAACCACCGGTACGGCGCGCGCCAAACAAGATTCTGGCATTGCAATTTCACCGCGCTCGTCATCACTTAAACATAACAAATAGGATGCCGCAACATTTAATGCTTTTGACAAAATAATTGCTTCTGTTGGACCAGGGCTTCTTGTGCCGTTTTCCCAGTTGCCAATTCTCGCTGCAGTGAGTGTTCCTGCTTTGTCGGAAAGTGCTTTGATGCTTAAGCCTAATTTCCTGCGGCTTTGATGAATACGCTCACCAATTCTTTTTTTAATATCCATACAAAATCCACACAAAAAGTTGTTGACATTCAACACTTCGTTGTATATCTTAATTTTTAATACAACGTTTTGTTGTTCTACATGAAACATAACGTTAATAGAAAAACATAACTTCGATTACTTTATCATCAAAATAGTTGTTTTTCTACAAATTGAAATGAAGTTGCTCAAATTTTGACAACATGATGGGTGGAAAACAGTGTATTTTAGAATTAACCCGCAAGAACAAAGCGCCTTAAAGGGTTTGCCTCACTTGGCTCGCTTAACCTATCTCGAAGCTATTCGCCCCTATATGGATTATGCAACCGGGATTGTTGGTATTAAGCGCGGCATCAGCTATCAATCATTACGGGAAGAATTATACGTTGAACCGCATACCGGCTACACACAAAGTGGCTCCCCCAGCAAACAACAACTGCGTCGCGCAATACAAACACTGGCACGCTCAGGTCTTATCAGCATTCAATCCAATGATAAAAAGCTCATTTTAAAATGCGAACTCGCTTTGCAGGAAAATTGCGGCCAAAACAAACCCGGCACAAACCCGACATACAAAGCAGGCACAAACACGGCACGTGAAAATAATTATCAAACAAGACATTACGATACAAACACTCAAAAACCCGACATAGCAAACACAGTGCAACCCGGCATACCTCTGGTATCTGATATTAATAATATTTTTTTGTCTGATGCATTCGAAAAATTTTGGCAATTGTATCCAGTGAAATTCTCGAAGCAAAAAGCATGGGAAGCATTTCAAATGCTGACACCTTCTGACGATTTGTTTCAAAAAATCATGGCAGCACTCAACAAGCAATGCGCATATCGTGCTGAAGCCGCAAAGCACGGTCAATGGATGCCGAACTGGAAAAACGCGGTTAATTGGTTAACGCAAGCCTGCTGGCAAGATGAACTTCCAGCACAGATATTACCTGCAGAAAAAATAGGAGAAAGCAATGCAACTCGTCAAAGACATATTGATGCAAAACCCAATACCACAAACGCACTCTGGGAATATTGTAAAGATGCCGTCTCTTGTAGCGAAGAATCCAGTACCAACACCGGCGCCAGCAACAACATCTTCTCAATCGACAAATACAAACAAAAGCAACGTGCGTATTAAACAACTATTTGCGCGTTTTTCGGTGATTTATGGACACATATGGCAAAGCCAATACAAAGAAAATGAATGCGTGCAATTGGCAGTTAAAGAATGGAGCGAAACGCTCTGTAATGTCGACGACAAAAATCTCAATCTTGCGATTGAAGAATGCAAAAAGAGAAGTTCTCTGCCGCCAACACTGCCATTTTTCTTCCAGCTCTGCAAAAGCTTTCAAGCAAATTTACGACAAAAGCCATCACCACCACCTGAAATGGAGCGTGCATCACCCATCGTTGCAAAAGCATGGTTGCAAAAAATAAAAGAGATGTTGGAAAAAAAGGGATTGAAAGCTTAATCAGTATTTTTTGGAGAATGTTATGAAAAAATCAATTTGACCTATCCCCCCAAAATTAGCACCATGACATCGATGAGATTTCCAATTAATCTACAAAAATGGAGATCTCAAAATGAAAAAAAGATATACAGAAGAACAAATCATCAAAGCACTTAAAGAGTATGAAGCAGGTGTAAAAGTCGACGATCTTTGTCGACAACTCGGTATTTCAGAAGGCACTTTTTATAACTGGCGTAACAAATACGCCGGTCTTGAAGTCAATGATGCAAAACGTTTGCGTGAACTTGAATCTGAAAATAATAAATTAAAAAAATTACTTGCTGAGAAATTACTCGAAAATGAAGCGCTGAAGGATATCGTTTCAAAAAAGTGGTAAGGCCTGCTGATAAAAAGCAAGTCGTTCTTCACTTAAAAACTGTTTTCAAATTAAGCGAAAGAACGGCTTGTGAGTTAGCAGGCGTTAGCCGAACGGCGTTTCGATATCAGACCAAGAAAAAAGATAAAGACGTTGTTATTAGGGCGCAATTAAAGCGTTTGGCTGCTGCTTATCCGCGCTATGGCTATTTGTTCCTGCATAACATTTTAAAAGGGGATGGGCTCGTGATAAACAAGAAAAGAACCTATCGTATTTACCGAGAAGAAAATTTACAGGTTCGCACTAAAAAAAGAAAAAAATTACAACGTCCACGATTAATAATGCTAGCACCTTCAAAATCCAATGAAAGATGGTCTATGGATTTTGTTTATGATCAATTGGCAAATGGAAGACGTTTTCGTGTACTCAATGTGATTGATGATTTTAATCGAGAGCTCATCGGGCAGCTCACTTCTTTTTCTATCTCTGGAAATCAGGTTGCGCGATTCTTAAGTCAGCTTTGCGAAACTAGAAAATCTCCAGAGCAGATTGTTTGCGATAACGGCACTGAATTTACGAGTAAATCAATGTTTTTTTGGTCTACAGAAAAAAATATCAAACTTGCTTTTATTCAACCAGGTAAACCAACACAAAATGCTTTTGTTGAAAGCTTTAATGGAAAATTCCGTAACGAATGTCTCAATCAACATTGGTTTAGATCAATTGACGAAGCAAAACAAATCATCAATCAATGGAGGTATCACTACAACAATAAAAGACCACACAGTTCATTAAATTACATGACGCCTGTTGCATTCACAAATGCTGCAGCATAACATGCGATTTCTCATCGAATGATTGGTACTAAGATTGGGGATAGGTCAATGCCAATCTTTGGAAAAAGTTGTTCCAGATAATCTATCGATCAGCGCATGCAATGATTTAGAGATCTTTATTTGTTATATCGAATTAATAAGAACTTCGCAGCACCAAATACCCCAATAAACCAGATATAATTGACCCCATTAATACGCCGATGCGAACAAATTCAGCATATTCAACACTATTACTAAAGGCTAACCCACCGATAAATAAACTCATTGTAAAACCAACACCCGCTATTAAGCTAATTCCCAACAATCCGATTTCAGTAAATTCTTTTGGAAGAGAAGATATTTTGAATTTAACTGCTAACCAAGTTGATGTATAAATCCCGATTGTTTTTCCAAAAAGTAACCCAGCGGCAATACCCATTGGAATGGGCAAGAGTAAATGTGAAAATGTATTGGCGGAAAACGATATTCCCGCATTTGCAAATGCAAATAACGGCAAAATAGCAAAGGCAACCCAAGGATGTAGCGTATGCTCTAAAGTTTGTAATGGTGATTTTAATTTTTGGTCAGCCTTTTTTGCAGGGATAAATAGCGCCAAAATTACGCCTGCAATGGTTGCATGTATGCCTGATTTAAAAACGCAAAACCATAACAGAAACCCAATGATCAAGAATAAACTTATTTTTCTCAATTCAAGATAATTCATAAAAAACAAAATAATTGCAAAAAATAATGCGCCAAGTAATGCTAAAATATGGATGGTAGATGTATAAAAAGTTGCAATAATAATAATTGCACCCAAATCATCAAAAATAGCCAATGCCATTAAAAATATTTTCAAGCTTGTTGGTATTCTTTTTCCAAGCAATAACAGAATACCCAGTGAAAATGCGATATCAGTTGCTGTTGGAATAGCCCATCCTCGTAATGCAACTGAATCATGTCGATTAAAAATAAAATAGATAATCGCTGGCACTAACATGCCACCAATTGCAGCGATACCGGGTAATATCGCTTTTGAAAATGAATTAAGTTCACCTTCTAATAATTCTCGCTTAATTTCTAGCCCAACTAATAAGAAAAAAATGGACATACACCCATCATTAATAAAAAAAATAACGGATTTTGATTCTTGAAATGCTAGGTAATATGTATTAAGAGGTGTGTTGCTTGCGATCATTGCAATGGCGGCAGAAAAAAATAAAAAAAATCCGGCGCTAGATTCTAATTTGATGAACTGACGTATAAATTGGAATGGCATCTGCGATACTCTTGAAAATTTTCGCTCATTTGCGATTTATAAAATCGGGATGATGCATTTTTTTCTATCATAACACCAATAATACCATCCCATAGAGAAGAATCTGAAGATGGAGAACTCAATCAAAGAATGAATTTCTATCCACTAGTGTTTTTTATTGATCACCTATCAAATGAAATTCGACGGTATTATCTTGTGAATTTTGTTTGATATTAGAATTATTTTAAACAGCTGTTGATGATTCATTTTCACAACCTGCCAAAAAAAGTAGTGCTATAAAAAGCAAGCTAGAATAAAATTGTCTCAATATTATATCCCTCATTTTATAATTAACAATTTTCCTTATGCATCCAAAGTTTTCCCTGATAATTTGCTAGCGCATTAATATCACCACCTAGATTTTTATATGCTTTTTTAATTTTTCGTGTTCCATTACTTAATCTAAAAACATTTTTTTGCAAATATTCAAAATAAGGTTCATTTCCTAATAATTTTGCATAGGGTAATAATTTTTTCATGGTTTTTAAAATGTCTTGTTGAATAAAAACAGGGGATATTTCATCTGGAACAGAAATTCTTCCTTTAAAACCATATCGACTTGCTTGAAATCGGTTATGCGCATAAGCAAGATACAAATCATCATTGATCTCTACAGGCGCCTCTTCTAAAAAATATAAGGCCAATGTCTGACAATAAGCAGTTAAGGCAACTGCTTTCTTCAGTGTCAATGGCGTGTCGCAAATACGGATTTCCAATGTCCCAAATTCAGGTCGCAATCGAATATCCCAATAAAAATTTCGTACTTGTTCAACCACATTTAATTTTTGAAGTTTATTTAAGTAATTGCAAAATCCATCCCAACTTTTTACCATTGGAAAATGGCCACTTAGAGGAAAAGCATCTACCATATGCAACCGAGTTGAGTGAAATGCTGTTTCAATTCCATCATAAAATGGTGAGGAAGCGCTTAATGCAATTAAATGGGGTATATAGCGTGAAAAAGCATGTATTAAATATATCGCTTTATTTGGATCAGAACATCCAATATGAATATGCTGGCCAAAAACGGTAAATTTTTTGACTAAAAAATCATATTTTTCATATAGTTTTTCATACTCTGATGAGATTATCCTCTCTTTCCATATTTGAAATGGATGTGTTCCACCCCCTGAAATTTTAATATCTATTTTTTTTGCTTCACTGATTAAGAATTTATTTAATTTTCGCAATTCAATATTTAAAGAATCTACGTCGCTATGAATAGTTGAGGCAATTTCCAACATACTGTGAGTTACTTCTGGTTTTATTTCCCCTGGATAATTATATTTTTTGATTTGATCTAAAAATACATCAATTTTTGGTGTAAGATCACTTGTGTAGGGATCTAGAATTTGAAGTTCAATTTCTGTCCCTACAGTTAAATCTTTTGATGACACAAACTCCAAAGTATCCATGAAAAAAACCCTCCAATTAAAATCCTGAAATAATAATTTTTTAATTTTGTATGTTTGCAATACACGTTGACATTAAAGCTACTGAAAACAGCAACAAAAATTATTAAGGAATTTCGTTATTTGGGAGTGGTTCCACATGTGTATTGTTTATTGGTTTCTGAGCATATTTTATAGAGGCAATAAATCCGACTAAGCCAATTAACGTTGCGCAGGATCCACCGCCAACCAGAATTTTCGAAACCGTATCAGAAGGCGGCGGAGGATTGCTTGAATCTTTTCCAAATCCAGCCATCCAAAATACGCCTAACATTAAAGAAGCAAGCCCATACAATAGCAGCAAACTTTGTATCAACTGACTTTTTGAATGGAGTAAAATCTGTAATATAATTGGTGTTTGGTAACCCTGCTCTGCATTTGATGCTATTATTGCTTCTTGAGTTGGATAATTATTATCTGGCGTTGGCATTACAAACATTACTCACCCCCTGAAATATTAATTAACAGGGTTGATGCTATCACGATATTTTCTAAAAAAAATTTCAAATGTCGATGTTAAATGTTGCAGTTATTTTGTATTGAATACAATTTGAAGAAATTAATGAAAAGATTGCTTGGCTTATTGTTCCAATAATTTTTAACGTATAAAAAATTAATGAATTATCGTTTTAATCTTCAGGTAACAAAATACTCGTGTCATATTTAATGCGACTCAGACAAAAGTTACTGCGAAATACTTTTACATTAGCAGCATTGACAAGCGTTCGACGAATAAATTCGTTGTAGGCTGCGATATCTTCCACATGAATCACCAGTAAATAATCGATTTCACCTGAAATAAAATAGCATTGCTTAACCTCGGGGTAACCACTCATTTTTTGCTCAAAATGATGCAGGAAATCCTCGCCAACTTTCTCAAGCGAAACACTCACAAAACTAATTAAATTCTGTTTTATTTTAAAAGGATCCACCAATGCAACGTCGTGCATGATAACTCCAGATTCGCGCAATCTCCTGACGCGTCGCAGGCATGGCGGTGGTGACAAACTAACCAACTCAGCCAACTCCAAATTTGTTAGCTGATTATTTTTTTGAAGCAAGTTAAGAATCTTTTTGTCCGTTTTGTCCAGTTCCAGCGTTTCTGATTCTGTATTTATTCCCTTGAATTGCTCATTGTTTAGTGGTTTTTCCATATATTACCTATTTTATTAAAAATAAACATTTTCATGAAATATAATTACGTGAAATACGAAATTTCTTTTTAAAAGAACCATGTTAGCATTTTTTCACTCGATTGAAGAGAGATTTTTATAGGGGTCCTTAATGAAAGAAAATATATTTGGCATCCACGGCGGTGGAAATATTGGGCTGGGTTTAATGGCTGATGTTATTAATCGCAGTGAGAAGAAGTATCACATTGTTGCAACTTCTAATGATGTACTTTTCAACCAGTTCATTAACACGAGAAACAGGCTGCATCTACAACACGAACATGGCATAACCACAGAAATATCTAATATTCGTATGATTTCAAGAGATTCAGTAGCTGTAATCGATTTATATGCACACGCAACAGTACTAGCAATTTGTTTGACGCCTAATGCATTTAATGAAGAATCCGTCGTTATCGCGAGAGGGATGATAGAACGATATGAAAAAACAAAAAAACCATTAACAATTTTACTATTAATGAATCTTCCAGACTGTTTGAATCTGGTTAGAGCAAGCATCGCAAAAAAAATATCAGGCTTACTTTTAGATGATGAAACAAAAACAGCTGCAATTCTTGAAGGCATAAAGATGGTTGCAACCGTTCCTGATCGTGTTGTTACCAAAATACCAGCTGAAGAAATTTTTGAGAAATTAAAATTGGATATTTTAGAAAAACTACCGTCTGAAAAACATCCGGTTATATTGCCATTTTTTTCTGAACCACGCAATCATAACAATGCGGCGAAAATAATTGAAATTGCTCATCAATATCAACTCGATATTTGCTTATACAGGGCAGAAAAAGGATTTCGACTGTACGCGCCAGAGTACCTTTTAAATGAGTTCGGACACTTTAGCGGCATTCATTTTGTCAAAGATATAGCACAGTTAGAAACCATTAAAAATAAATACATTAATGGACCGCATACAATTCTGGCTTGGTTAGGCGGAATATTGGGCTGCAAAACAATTGCAGAAAGCTTTCAATATCCTGGCATGAAATACTATATTAAAAGATTAATGCATGAAATAGCTGAAATTTTAAAAAAAACATATCTTACTTTAACTGATAAAGAATTAGCTGGTCTGCAAGATTTGTTTTTTAATCGCTGCGAAACAAGCGATGCAGATCCTGTGTCTCGCGTTGGCAGAAATCCTTTAAGTAAACTAGATCGATTCGGTCGTGTCATTGGCTCTATCTCACTTAGAAAAGGCTTCTATCTTACTCATTTGCCATGTCTTGAAATGGGTATAGCTGCTGGCGTTGTTTATGCGCTGCAAAATCAAGATATGAGCGATAAGGGTTGCAATGTCGTCAAGGAAATATTTCACTCAAATGGACAATCCTATACAGCCATATTATGCCATGATGATAAAAATGAGCACCGAGGGTTAGATTTAATTAAAGATAACGGTCTTATTATGCGAATTTTAAGGAACATAGAATTTCTCTTGCGCACCCCACAGCGACTGATGGAAGCGCAACCGCTTGTGCACCAATTAAGACTATTTACTAATCCTTCAACTATAAAAAGGAACGTTATGCGGTCATTTTTAGGTAACCTGAACATAAATATCGATTTCAATACAGGTCGTCTATCGTACGGTAAGGATTTTGCACCACTCAATCTGGATTACGAGCTGATTTTTGTACGTCATGGCGAAACTTATGGTAATGCTGGCCTTAGCGATAGGCATGGAAAAATAGATCCGACAGCAATAAAAGGTATTTCCAATAACCGGGTCTTTCAGGGCAATGTTGATGAAGACATTAATCAACTAACTGAGTACGGGGAAGAACAAGCAAGAATAGCCGCACATGAAATGTTTGATTCAGGATTGAGACCCGATATTATTTTTCATAGTCCATTACAGCGTGCAAAAAAAACAGGGATACCTTTCATAGAATTACTTAGAAGCAGTGATGTTGATTGTGAATATGTTGAATTATCTACCATTCGAGAAATGTCATTTGGAATGTGGGAAAATCGCCGGGTATCAGATATGCCGAGCGAACATGCTTGTCATCAATTTTATCGACAACAAAACGCACTTATTAAAGAAGATGGTGCTAATGTGCACGGAAATTTTTGCCAAGCTGAAAATTTTTATGATGTCATGCTGCGTGCACATCAGACATTAACCTCACTTAACGAAAAATACTCAAGAAGAAAAATATTGATGTATTCTCACTCAATGTTTGGTGCGGCCTGTTGTATTTTAATGGGTATTGGCAATGAAATCGCCATGGGAAATGAAAAATATTTAGCATTTGATGGAACAGGAATTATGCCATATTGCAAACCGATTTTATTAAGCAGACTTAAAAGAGAAAGCGTACCAAGAAAATAGAGGGGTGCGTAATAGGCCTCTATTTCAGGTATTTATTGATCATCCCATGCAAAACTACCAAACCAGTACGTTACCGCCCAGGCATTCCCACAAATGCCTGAATCTGCTTGGTGATTTTTTTAATACAGTCTTCCGCCGAGTTACTTTTAACGGTAGATTTTTTAGAATCGTAAACACACATCAGCACCTGGTTAAGCGTGTTAATGATGCGCAGAAAATAAGCCTTTGTTTCTGGGTCAACTCCATCGCTAGGTTGATTATCTTTTTGAAAATGATTTTTTAAAATATCGGCAGCAACGTTAGACACTGAAAGATCATTTTTTGATGCAAATTTTGTGATTGCTTTTGCCGTATCATCTTCCAAATAAACCTGAATCCGTCGCATGCTGAATCTCTCCCGTCAAATTTTATCGCAGGTCAATGCAAAATTATACGACTCGTGCACGAGTCACGCAAGAAAAAATGGCGAGTTGTCAACGACTCGTCAGTGAAAATTAGTTGTGATTATTCAATTGATTGCCGTTCGACCTATAAATGATTCACTAAAACTCATCAAAAAATAATGCCGAAATTTCAGTTTTTTGTTATAATTCAATCTATTAGAGAGTGCAACTTATGTTGCGTAGTGTGTAGATTAAGAGCTGTCTGTTACATTTGATCCTGATAGATACCTGTCGTTATTCATGGAGATGAAATCTCACGGAGAAAGTTGTGGCTATTGCATCATACCCAAAAGAAATACTCGTAGGTCGCAACACCGATGCAAAATACATCGCGTTTGGTGATGATAGCTCGTGCGGAAACATACTCCTATATGCTTTTTTAATTATTGAGCGCACCAATACTCAATCAATAGAAGGTAAAGTCGTAACCCTGAAAGAACGTTACAAAATTCCAGATAGCACGCCACTGCACTGCAAAGAATTATTAAGTGGCCAGTATCGAAAAAAACACAAGATCGACCACCTTGCTCCAGATGACATAAGGAAAATTTTCACTGGTGTTTTCGACATACTTAATGAAGCATCAGCGTGCGTGCGATATTCTCATTGCGATCTACAAAGTGGATTGGATAACTTAGGGGTTAACGATAAAAAAAACACAATCGAATTCCAGCATGTTAGCGGTAAAACAATCGATTTCCCCCTCTCCAAGGTAACAGAAGATTTTAAAAAACTTTTTCTTAACATTTTGCCGAGTCTCTGCTGGCAAATCCCAAGTGCCGAATTTCCATCGGTGGAGAACTGCTATATTGTCGCGTCTGCAGACACAACGATAATCAAGCCATTTGGCAAACCTGGACAACGTGCGGATAACTTAAATTTTGGATATTCTGATATTAATTTGCCAGCAAATACACTCTCAAGACTTTCGCCAGAAATTGCAAAAACCAATGATCATATAATGTTGCAGTTAGCCGATATCGTTGCTTATATCTTCAGTCATTCGCACGGAGAAAATCCTAATATTGAGTTTTACAAAAAACTAATGTTGCACCTACGTTCAGTAGGCCACCCAATGACACTTACACACGCGGCACCGCCAGTAATGGCAATAAACCAGGGAAGACGCTGAGAGGGGCAAGAAAAATATGAGCACCATAAGCAGCGCGGTTTTAATCCCTGAGCTTGCCGTCACTAATTGCAACACCAGTTTGAAATTCTATTGTGATGTATTGGGGTTCATTGTACTTTATGAACGCAAAGCCGAAGGCTTCGCGTTCTTGGAGCGCGATGGCGCACAATTGATGCTGGATGAAATTGGCAAGGGGCGCACATGGCTGTATCCCAATGCACCATTTGAAAAGCCGCTCGGGCGTGGAATGAGCTTGCAAATCAAAATCACATCCATAACCCCTTTGCTCAACGCGCTTTCTGCACACAATATCTCCCTATTTCTGGCACCTGAGGAAAAATGGTATCAACGAGGCGATGAAGAAATTGGTCACCGCCAATTTATCGTCGCCGATCCTGATGGTTATTTGTTGCGGTTTTATGAGCAGATTGGCATCAAAATACGAGTCATGGTAAATAATACGCATGTAGGGAATTTGTAACGTATTCAAATGGATTGTAGTGTATTTTAGACTGTTTCAGACTGTTTTTCGCTCAATTGTGCATCGCAAGGCGTTGATTAATAAAGAGTTACAATTTGACTAACCTGTTTTGTAATCAGCGGGTCGAGGGTTCAAATCCTTTCGCCAGCTTCACTAAAAATCGTTAACAAGTAATAAATGTATCTTGTACAGAACCATCATCAATATCCATCAGCTGTAAAAGCAATGGGTCAGTTTGTAATTCAAATAGCTGTTCCAAATTATCTAAAATAAAATAATTGGGTTGGATATTTTTGTAATCATAGTCTGTTCTCAACACGCGGGATAAATCAAAAGAAAACCGCTCTGGTTTCTCAGACTCCAAAGAAAATACCGTTTCAGCATAGGAAGATAAAATACCACCGCCAAAAATTCGCAATCCATTTTTTGTTTTTAGCAATCCAAATTCAATCGTATACCAAAACAGCCGACTTAAAATTTTTCGCTTTTTTTGGCTAAATTCCAGCGCCATATTACCATACCATTGCATAAAATCTGCATAGGTCTGATTGAGCAGCAACGGTCCATGACCAAATAATTCATGGAACACATCGGGTTGTTGCAAATAATCCAACTCTTCAGGTACTCGAATAAAATTGGCAACCGGAAATTGTCTGTTTTTTAATAAAGTAAAAAATTCACTGATTAGCACGGTACCATTAACAGGCACCATCTCCCAACCTGTTTTTTTCAATATCCTATTGATAGCAAGTAATTGTGGTACAGAATCAAGCGATAACTGTAGCTCATACAAGCCCGCAATAAATTCATCGCAGGCACGATTCTGCACAACTTCATTTTGTCTTTTTATCAATTGTTTCCACGTTTTATTTTCTGTGTCAGACCAATCAATGATTCCGTTTTCATTAGGCCATTTTGCTTTGTATTGAGTCATCGCGTTCCGCTTAAAAAATTAATTAACGCACAAATTTCATTTTTTGATATCGTGTTGAAGCATACATCGCAATTGGAAGTGCAACCAAAATATACAAGCAACAAACACCCGCATAGGCAAGTGCACGAATAAAAATCGCAGGATCTACGATCACAATAATCGTTGGCGGCAAAAATGCCAACGCTGCAAGCAATATTTTATTTTTTCCTTGTTTTGCAATTTTCATTCCGTCCGCCAAGAAATCTATTAAACACAGTGAAACACCCAAGAATCCCGTGATTGAGCAAATTGAAATAAAAATAATACTCAACGAGTTAATGACACCATGATGTGTGAGCGCTGCAATGTTTGTCATTAACAATGAATTCGTATGCGCTGAATTATTCATGGCAATTAACCCATGTCTTGATAATGCACCTTGAATCACCGCAATCCACACGAAATATAAAATCATTGGAATTAAGCTGCCGATCATCACCACGCGCGTTAATTGCTTTTTATTATCGCCCAGATAATCACGAATACTCGGTAAAATAATCGCATATCCAAACGCACAAATAATCACAAGCCATGAACTACCACTCCAATTGGCATCACCCACAGTGAGCGATAAGTTTTTCATGTGTGTAAATGGAATGACTGAACCAATGACTAACAAACAAATAATAATTTTTGTGCTCATCAATACACGATTAACCATATCGACTGAGCGTATGCCCTGCGTGACAATACTACCCAATATCACTGCGGCAATAATGGTTGCCAAAAAACGGGTAATATCTAGGTGAATATCACTCAACAAATGTTGCAATAAATCACCACTCGCTGCAAGGTACGCGCAAATTAAACTATAGAGCAATAATAAATACACACACCACGTGATTATTTTTACTGCATTTCCCAGTGTTTTTTGCGACAAGGTGATTAAGTTAACGCCTGATGGCATCAATAATGTCACTTGCAATAAACACCATGCGCCAGCAGTCATTAATATCCATGCGGAAATAATCATGAGCGATGTAATGGCAAAATTATGTTGCGCAGTGACAACGGGTAACCCCAATAATCCTGCTGCAACACAAGTACCTAAAATTAAATAAATTGCACCGAATTGTTTACCCATTATTTTTCTCCAGCCATTGAAAAATGGCATGACATGAATTTAATCGAGTCTCGTTTTAATCTGGACTTTGGCCATTTAAAAAAATCAGTTCTGTACGAAATTCGCACAAAACCACCTCTCGTTTAAGGTTGCCTTAACAACTTATCGGTATACTTCCTTTTAAAATCACAGTATTAAGAGGATACCGGATAATGAGCCGAGCGACAGTCTATCAAATAGCTATTTCAACAGGTAACGTTCCTCGTCATATCACCATCGAAGATAGTGGCGCATTAGCAATCCTGCGAGACTTGGTGCTGCATTCAGCTAGTCGTCAAAATACATTGTCTTATGAATCTGGAAAATTTCACCGCAAAGCGGATCGAACAAACCGGATCGAACAAACCGCGAAGATGGCCGTCTCAGGAACTTACCCGGTGCTGGTATACGATACATGGATGACCATTCTCAGTATTGCGCTCGGTTTAGATCATCAACAATTGGAATATCTGGGTAATTTTGCGCTGCATGGAGTGCTTACACCAAGATCAAGACTCCCGCTTTTTTCTATTCGAGCCAGCAATGTCTCATTCGATGTATTAACGCCATTAATATTAGGCGATGTCGTAAATGCAGAGCGCATGATTAAAGCCAATTTAAAACATTTATTAGTCAGCGGATTTGCAACTGGCTTTTGCGGAAAAACCCTTGGGCCTGTGACACCGTTGCAGCTGGCTGTGTGCGTCGGCGATACTGATTTTTTACCCGCCATCGACGCTGGCTTTGCGCTTCTTCCTGACGGATTCGCCGAAAAACATAAACAATTAAAAGAAATTTTAAATCGCAGCTTAGATTTTTATTTAAAAAAATATGAAGCAGAAATGGCTCTCTTATATCAAAAGAAAGAATCTCTTCCAGACGGTGATGCACAACACGCAGAAATTGATAAAAGGTTCACATTAATAGATAAAATCATTCGCGGATGCACACAAGGATTAATGCACTTAGCAAAGGATAATCTAGTTGAAGCTTTTAAAGCGCACGACAGTGTTCAAAAAGACGTTGCAGATTCATTTGATCTCATGAATAAAATTGTCGATGCCATCACACATGCAACGACGGCCGAAATAGTTCATGTTTCTGGTATTGCGCTAACTAATGGTGAAGCCGCTTTTAGACAAACTGATGCTGCTCGCGCAACGCCCTGGGCAATGCTCACGCCAGTTGAAAAGTTCAATCGATTAAGAGAAGAATTTAAATGCCTTGTTGATAGTGAAGTAATGGTTAACCACCACTACTTACAAAGAGCCTTTGATCTTTATGTCACTCACTTTAACACCTGGAATCCAGCACCATGTAATACGTGGGAAAAATGCGATTTATTTTGGTGTCAAATAATTGGTTTTATTCAGCGCTTTTTGCCAGCTAATCTCGCGCAGGCATTCGCACAGGATATTTGTTACATTGTTGACCGCAGAGAAACTTTGCGCCGAGCCTTCAATTTTAGACATGATGCTGCCGTTTCATTTTTTCCTCTTTCTGATTCTCTCACCGGCCTTGGATTTAATTTTGCGGCGTGTGGCGTCGCGGCGCGCGGCAGCGCCTACCTCGCTTGCGTCGGGCTCCTGGTATCTTTCAAAACTTATGTCGAGCAAAAACATCAAGCTTGGAGAGCTTATTGCGCCTGCGAAATCACACCAGTCTCACACTCGCCTAGGTTGTTGTGCGGCAATGTAAGGTAGCGTTGAAGGACTGCAGTGGCATTTTCCGCCGCCGATAATGTCCAGCATGATTTGATGTAGGTGGTTGCTAATTCTTCGTGTTTCCAAGTGCCTGACGTGTTTACCCACCAACACAACCATCGAATAAGATAACGTTTGATCTTTGGGCGAGAAACACCATCATTGACCATCCATTTGACTTGCTCGCGTGCTTTGCGCAGTGTTCGCGGATGCGGAACAATATGCGAAGCGTCCTGTATCTGATGGGCAATAAATGTCTTCCCCCCCCTCATTGTTCAAATTCTGAGCTGGCGTTGGTTCGGTTATTATTCCATCATTTGCAGGTGTTGCGTTGGTATTATCCACCGTTCGTGTCGGCGGATAAGCGATACCTAAAAAATGAAAACCAGATTCAATTTCGCCTATCCGCGTTTTTCTTTTGGATAAGCGCAATTGTCTTTTTTGTAGTACATTCATCATGCGCCGTTTACAGCGATTTAATTGCCGTTTTGTTTTGCATAAAATTATAATGTCATCCTGATAGCGCAGATAAGTCACATCCGCTTGATTGAATGCATCGTCCAGTGGTTTTAAATAAATGCCGCTTAAAAATTGTGACAACGGTCCGCGCAGTGCAATACCATGATCAGGATTTTTATACCCATAAGGCGAGTCAATCGGATTTTTAATAATATTTTGCAGCATGACAATTAATTTGGGATCGTCGTAATATTTTTTTATATCCTGAATTAATTTGTGATGCGGGATGGATTTGTAGAATGATTTTATGTCTGCACGAATAAAATATTTTGGTTGTTTTTGTTGTAGCACTTCACGAATTTTTTGCGTTGCATTCTTAACGCCAGTTGGGCCATCCAAGTGATAGCAATTTTGGTTCATCACATGCTTGAATGTGGGCTTTAATATTCTGAGCAACACGTGTTGAAAAATACGATCTGAAATATGCAGTTGATCAACCATCTCATCGCTAAAATAATAGCGTTTTAAGCAACGCGGTTCATAACTACCATCCGCAAGAGACTCAATACCTTTTGGTAACCAATCCATTTCTCGCGCCATAAAATGTATTTCGTGATTATGATGGCTGTGCATTTTACGCTTATGGATTTTATCAAACAGCTTGCTGCCGATAATAAACATGTTTCCCATGTCCCAGCGGTTCATGTAACCCTCATGATCTAGATTGCATCATCACAATTTAATTTTTGTAATATAGCATGCATATCGGCGCGATTGTGAAAATGGATATTGAAACTGCCAGTGTCATTTTGATTAAGGGTAATCGTGACTGGTGATTTAAATTTATGAGATAATTTTTGCTCGAGTGCAACAAGTGATATCGATGGTGTTGCATCGGGCGCAGTAGAGACACTTGTATTTTCAGAAATATTATTTATTGTGTTATTTGTATTTGAAGTTGGAAAATTGAGCAATGCAATTTCTTTTTCTAAATTAATATTTTTATTTGGATTAATTTTTATTTTAGATATTCCCACACCGGACTTTTTTTCAGCAGCTGCTTTGATCATTTTATCCAGCATATGAACCGACCACGGCTTACTGATTGCGTCATAAGCAAAAGCATATTGATCCTCATATTTAACGCCTGCTAATATTTTTCCATGCGCTGCGGAAAGCGCACCTTGTTTCATCCAATGCTGGACACGCGCCTCCAGTATTAATAAACGCAAATAATTGGTGACCTGTGCGCGACTCACACCTAATAAAACGCCAATTTCATCATGCGTATAACGAAAATCTTCTGCCAATCTTTTCATTGCAAGTGCTTCTGCAATGAGATTTAAAGCTTCGCGATGTGTATTTTCAATAAGGGCAATTTGCGCGGATTGCTCATTCGAATAATTTGAAAGCAGACACGGAACAAATGATAAGCCAGCAAGCTTTGCTGCTCTAAAACGTCGTTCGCCCGCAATAATTTCATATTGATTATTATTTTTTAGAGATGCGCGAACAATTAAGGGTTCTAATACACCGAGTTGTTCAATGGTTTTTGAAAGGGATTCCAGCGTTTCTTGTGCAAAAATATCCCGCGAAGAGACCCGTGCACAT
>Ga0155524_114_pt1 | contig 21823 bp, 19 predicted proteins | sample RifCSPhighO2_12_FD_107181 | JGI IMG/M metagenome (GOLD analysis project Ga0155524, IMG submission 107181) | Gammaproteobacteria bacterium RIFCSPHIGHO2_12_FULL_39_24
ATTCGACGCTGGGCTTTTTAAGTCCTGAATTGTTTGAAGTTAAAATGGTCGCTTAGCAAGGTGTCCGGAAAATTGTGGCTGGATCAATCAGCAATTATGCGAAGTTGATCGTGTCGCTGTTGTGTGGCTACACCGTGCGTTAAACTCATAAGCGTTTGGCTGTTGACAGTAATAGCTTCAATCAAATGAGACAATGTAGTAGAGAGATTAACGCAGCAATACAAATGTTGGCTTGCGCTCGCAATTATATCAACGTGAGTAACGTTTTCGGCTAGCGGCGACGCTGCTGCTGCACCAGAAGCAATGTTGCATCCATCTGGTCTTCTAGATTCGTTAGTTGGCATTAACTGTCCAATGCCATCATGCAATTTTGCCATATCAAGCTTTCCGCCAATTGGTTCCAGTTGAGTTAATATGGATGGAAATGCGGACACACGCTGACCATTATCGGAAAATTGTGTTGTTGGTTCATTATGTCGAGTGGATGCTAAGCTCAACATTCTTTTGCCATGCATCAGCGTCAGTACTTCTAATAATTTATTTTCATCGCGCGCGATAAATAAATGATGAATATCATGAACTGAACTGTTTGTGTTGGTTAAACACATAAGCACAATTTTGCTGACGGTTTGGATCATTTTTCTTAAAGCCAATTCACTTGCTTTACTTTTCAGTGTTCCATAATCATGAAATAATGTGGCATATCTATCCGCTAACGAAGATCGCACGATGAGATTTAAAACACCTTCTCCCACGGGTAGTTTTCGGTTAATTAACTCCTGATTTAAATCATGATAGAATATTTTTTGTGAATCTGTTAATGCTGATCGAGATCTTTCTTGAATTAATGCCGCCATTCCAGGAACAATCTCTTCTGCATTTAATTCATCAATTTTTCCTGCGAGAATTTTATTTTGAATAGTGGCAATGGGATTATCAATAATTGCAGCGGCATCTGTTTGGCGTTGTGCTTCAATGCTAGCTTGAACTGCAGCATCTGCTTCTGCTCGAGTTGCAACAACAATGGCACGAAGAATTATGTTTGATGCAGAGCGAATAGCTTCAGTTGATTTGCCGGTATGTTCAACACTGCGATCAAGCGTATTATTATTAACTTCTGCGGTATCTAAATATGCTCGAATAACTTCCAATTTTTCCACGAATAATAAATCACGTCTGGCTTCAATATCGTCAATATTACTTTGTAATTCAGTAAAAAGCTCATCACGGCTTTTATTTTTTGTGAATCCGATTCGCTTATTATTTTCAGTGATGTAATCTTGAATTAATTCTTTCGCATTAGCAATTGGATCTCTCATTACACTTTCCTCTTCAGTTTTTTAACTTTCTTAGGAAATTGTAATGAATAAGGGTAAAACAAAACTATGCATGAACTGTAACGGAGTGTAACAGTGTTTAATGCGTACATTTACAAAGAGAGGAAATTTATTGATAAGAAGAAAATGCCCGGGGCCGGACTCGAACCGGCATGGAGGGTTAAGCCTACCGAGGGATTTTAAGTCCCTTGCGTCTACCAATTTCGCCACCCGGGCTTTCTGACTAGTACTTTTGCGCCAAAAAATTCGCACGAAGCACATAAAATTACTTAGGCTGGGGCCGGAATCGAACCGGCGTACGCGGCTTTGCAGGCCGCTACATAACCACTCTGACACCCAGCCTGAAGAGTTATCAGTTATCTGTCGGTAATCAGGCGACTCAGAACAGATAACTAATGACTAAACTAAGCGGGAAACGAGGCTCGAACTCGCGACCCCAACCTTGGCAAGGTTGTGCTCTACCACTGAGCTATTCCCGCATAAAAACACTCATTTTTGCGCGATCTTAAACGAAAAATTTTCGTCAAAATGCTCACATACCGCACACGTATGCTCCGCTTTCTCCTCAATTTTTCGTTTAACCTCGCGCAAAAATGAGCGTTTTTATAAACTATTTTCGGAACATCGTGTTACCCGTTTTGTTGCTTTGCAACAAAACCCAACTGAGCTATTCCCACGTAAAACACGTCGTCCATGCACAATTAAGACGACAATCATACAACGCTGTAAAGCATTGTCAACAGCGAAACGGAGGTGCTATAAACTCACGCTATTTCAAATCTGGCCATGCTGCTTTTAAATAAATTAGCATCGACCAAATCGTTAAAATTGCCGAAAAATAAAGCAAAATTGCACCACACCATTTCAACCAAAAATAAGATCCCGGGTGATACCACACTAACATCACCAGCGCGAGCATTTGCATTGCAGTTTTATATTTCGCCATTTCTGTCACTTTGACACTCACGCGTTTTCCAACAGCAGACATCCATTCACGTAACGCTGAAATTGCAATTTCACGACCAATAATAATCGCTGCCGCGACACTTAAATAAGGGATTTGATGCGTACTTAACAACATGACCAACGCAACAGCCACCAATAATTTATCTGCAACGGGATCCAAAAATGCACCCAGCTGAGTTACCTGCGATAAACTTCGCGCTAAATAACCATCAAGCCAATCCGTGAAAGCGGTTAACGCTAATAAAATGGCAGCCAGTGGATGCGCCCACCCGTAGGGTAAAAAATAAAAAATAAAAATTACCGGGATAAATAATATTCGCGATAAGGTAAGTGCGATGGGAATATTTTTCATAACGCATTACCTATACGATGCCAACGAATCGTATTATACCAATGCGTTGCTTGTGAATCCCAATTCAATAAAACAACCATGGCACGACCAATAAAATCACGCTCCTGCACAAAACCCCAATATCGACTGTCATCGCTGTCATCACGATTATCACCCATCACAAAATAGTCATTTTTAGGCACAATCAAATTATAAAAATTATTATCCGGTTGATCGGCGCGAACATAAATATCGTGTTTCACGCCCATTAAATTTTCTTGATATTTTTGATACGTCACCAATTGACCATAATCACTCAACTGCGTAACCGAGCTAACCAACTCTTTCGGTTGTTTTTTTCCGTTAATATAAAGCGTTTTGTGAATATAGCTAATATGATCACCGGGTAATCCAATCACGCGTTTAACAAAAGTAAATGCATGATCCACTGGATACGGAAGCAATGCGATGTCACCACGTTTGGGTTCATTGACTGAAAATATTTTTTTATTCCACACTGGAAAACGCACACCATAATCAAATTGATTTACCAAAATAAAATCACCGGGCATCACCGTGGGCTCTAATGATCCCGTCGGTACACGATACGGCTGAAATAAAAAAGAACGAATGACAAAAACCAGCAATAAAACAGGGAAAAATGAGCGAGCATATTCAATAATCATTGGACGCTTTTTTTTCTCAAACAGGGGCTCGTGTTTACATAGACAAAAAATAAAATCAACTACAGTGACCATCCCTGAAAATACAATGACTGCAAGCAGGATTAATGGGAAATCAAAACTCATTATTGTGCGCTCCTACTTGCGGATTGTGGCACATACACTGCTGTGCCGATAAAAGTAATCATTTTTCGAATACCATCATTGGAAACAAGGTAATTAACAATCACTCCGTTTGCACCAACACTAGCAGCCAATGATTTTATTTTTTGAAATAATGCCATCTTGGTGTCTTCATTAGGTTGATTATTAAAACCCAGCTCCACTCTGATTTGTCCTAATGTTACAGTGGTTGCCGATGGTGCTCGATGATAAATCATCACATGATCTGCTGAAATGGGAGCGCGCACCTGCTGCGCCGGCAACACAATTCCTTTGGGTGCTAAAACTGGTTTTGGTGTTAGCGCAAATAAAACCAACAATGCTAACACGCCCATCAGTGTACAAATCGTCGTTCTCACGTTCAATGATCAATTCCTTCTTAAGAAATACAAAACGGCTATTGTAAAGGAAATAAGTGGAAAATATCACTGTATTATGCGATTTTTTAGTGATAATGGTGTATTATTCGATCAATAAAAACTGCGGAACAACGGAAATGAAACCAACCAATCCTTTTCTTGCTCGAATCATGCCCTATTTCGTTATTGCATTAATGATCGTTGTATTTATTATCAGCCTTTTCGTTTTTTCATATGTATTAATTTTTGCTGTCATTCTCGGATTAATTTTATTTGTCGTTGGTTATATTCGCACGAAATTTTTTACTAAAAAAAATAATAATGCATCTCATGAATCATTTTTTATTATTCAAACGCACACACGAGATTCATCGCAAAATAAAGGCCGCGTTATTGAACATAATGAAGACGAGAAACGCTAAATATAACGCTCATAACACGTCTATCGCCGGCGTATAAGATTTATGTAATGCTTCAGCCACATCAGGATTGGTAATCATACCGTGACACACATTCAATCCCGCACAAAAATATTGATCATCACGCAATGCTGTTTTATAACCTTTATTCGCTAAACGTAAAACATAAGGTAATGTCGCATTATTTAATGCAAGCGTTGCAGTGCGTGGCACAGCACCCGGCATATTCGCAACACAATAATGCACAACACCATCGACAACATACGTTGGATTTTTATGTGTTGTTGCTTTCGCTGTTTCAACACATCCGCCTTGATCAATCGCCACATCAACAATCACCGATCCCGGTTTCATTTTTGACAATAAGTGTTTTTTAATTAATTTCGGCGCAGCGCGTCCTGGTAATAAAACTGCACCAATCACTAAATCGGCTGTTGTGACATGCTCTTCTAAACTGGCAATCGTAGAATAAACGGTGTTTAATCGACCACCAAATTGTAAATCTAATTCTTGCAGGCGATTTAATGAAGTATCTAATACAGTGACTTGTGCTTCGCGACCCATTGCCATGCGAACCGCATTGGTTCCAACAACACCACCACCCACCACGGTAACTTTTCCAGGATAAACGCCCGGCACACCACCTAATAAAACACCACTTCCGCCGTGTGATTTTTCAAGGCAAGCAGAACCTACTTGGATCGATAATCGACCGGCAACTTGACTCATCGGCGACAACAAAGGCAATCCACCGAATTGATCTGTTACCGTTTCATAGGCAATCGCAACACATTTTGATTTTAATAACGCTTCTGCTTGCACAGGATCAGGTGCTAAATGTAAATACGTAAATAACACTACATTTTCGCGTAAATAAGCAAATTCGGATGGTTGCGGTTCCTTTACTTTGACAATCATCTCCGCTTTTTTCCACACTTCTTCCGCTTTCGTTAAAATATGCGCGCCCGCTTGTCGATACGCTTCATCATCAAAACCAATCCCAATTCCCGCATCATGCTCAACCACTACATGATGACCATGACTTACTAATTCATGCGCACAAAAAGGCGTTAAACCAACACGATATTCTTCTGTTTTAATTTCTTTGGGGACACCGATAATCATACTTATACTCCAAAATATTATTTGTTACTTTGCTCTTGGCTGCTTAATTTCAGAGACAACTTGTTGACTCACCATTTCAATTTCTGCATCCGTCGTAAACCGCCCTACACTTACGCGAAAAGAACGGTTAGCTTGATCACGCGTTAAGCCCATTGCAATTAAAACAGGGGAAGGTTCAGGGTCGACGGCGTTGCAAGCAGAGCCTTGCGAGATAGCAATACTGAACTTACGCGAAAAGCGATCTGCTTCGTTGCGGATTCGCTCGCAACCCTCATTGACTAGCGTGTCAACTCCGATTGCTCGCTCATCTGCGCCTCGCATCTCATCTTTTGGCGTAAGTTCAATGTTTGATAAATTTTTTAAGAATAGTTGCGCGTCAATATTAGCAATTGAAAAATTCGAACAATTGTATAAGCGATTTTTGATATCACCATTGATGGTAACGCCATCGAGTTGCAAAATATTCTTTTCAAATTGATCGCGTAATTTTTTTATCCGAACAGCCTCTTCTGTTACATTATTTTTTGCGATGTCACACGCCTCACCAAAACCTACAATTTGATGTGTTGCTAATGTGCCAGAGCGCATTTTATTTTCTTGCTCACCACCGTGCATTTGTGGAATCAATTGCACGCGCGGATAGCGACGCACGTATAATGCGCCAATGCCTTTTGGCCCATAAATTTTATGCGCGGTAAAAGATAAGAGATCAATCGGAAAATTTTTAAGATCAATATTAATTTTTCCTACACTTTGCGCGGCATCCACATGAAACCATACGCCCTTTTCTTTTAATAATTCTCCAATGGAAAAAATATCTTGAATGACGCCGGTTTCATTGTTAACGTGCATAATCGATGCAAGAATGGTGTCTGGACGAATTGCCTCGCATAATTTGTTTAAATCTAATAATCCATTTTTTTCTGGATTTAAATAAGTGATTTCAAAACCGAGGGATGCTAAATAGCGGCAGGTGTCGAGCACCGCCTTATGTTCGGTCGACATCGTAATAATATGTTTGCCTTGACGTTGATAAAAAAGTGCTGCGCCCTTTAATGCGAGATTAATTGATTCTGTTGCACCTGAGGTAAAAATAATTTCTTTTGAATCAGCGTGAATTAAATTCGCTACTTGCGTGCGTGCATTTTCTATTTTTGCTCGCGCAGAAAATCCAAGGGCATGCTGTGAAGAAGGGTTGCCAAAATCAGTTAACAAAGATTCATGCATTACGCTGATAACACGTGGATCAACAGGAGTGGTGGAGAGATAATCAAGATAAATATTTTTTCTCCCACTCACACTCCCGCTCCTACTATTTACGATATCGACTTACTTGATAAATCCAAACCACCAATGCCAAAAATGAAATTAATCCTAGAAAATGCGCGATGCCCGATAAACTGTGCGGCATAATCGACAACGCATCAGCACTGCCCATCATCACAAACGGAATTGCTAGAATAACACCCATGAGTGCCGCACCCGCAACCAAACCACATGCCATTAACAATCCATTTTGTTGCGCATCTTCCATTTTTTCTTTTTGCGCATCTGTTTTTGCATGACGCGCTGAGCGTGTCACAAAAAATTTCACCACACCACCGACAACCGTTGGCAAAATAATACTGGGTGGTAAATAAATTCCCAATCCTACTGCCAATGCCGGCAAGCGACGATCATAACGACGCAATAGTTCATCCGCAATAATCACAGCAACCGCAATACCACAACCAATTAAAATCATATCCCACGGAACGTGTTGTGAACGAATACCATTGATGAGTGACGCCATTAAACCCGCTTGCGGTGCCGCCAACATTTGCGATGGATCCATACCAGAATGCGGGAAAACACCACCCATACCGTAGGCATTAAATAATAAATTCAACACGGGACCAACGATAAATGCAGAAACAATCACGCCCAATCCCATCACGAATTGTTGTTTCCATGGTGTTGCACCCACCATTTGCCCTGCTTTTAAATCTTGTAAATTTTCATTGGAAATAATACCACTGCAACCAACAACCGCTGCAATCATCACCATCAATGCTGCAACACTCCCATTCCCTTTATGTGGAAATACAAAAAAGTAAATACCGCCTAAAATTAAAATTGCCAAAATCAAAATGCCTGACAACGGACTATTACTCGATCCCACCACACCCACAAAGTAAGCACAAATAGTCGATAGAAAAAATCCGATAATGAGTAAATATAAAATAGAAATAAACACTGCCCACAATAAAAAAGTATGCTGATACAGATGATACATTTTTTCAAGATAAGTAAAATGCATCAATGCAACAAACAACAGTAACAAAGACACTATTACACCTAAAAATACCCATGCGATTGGTAGATCGCGTTCGGTGCGCGGCAAATGCTTATTCGATACACCCATGCCACGCAATGTAACAAAAGACAATTTAATTCCTTCATAAACAGGTTGAATTAAACGAATCAATGTCCAAATACCACCCACTAACATCACGCCCACCCCAACAAAACGCAATTGCGTGGACCAAATTTTCATCACCGAATCAAAAACTGTTTTACCAGTAGGTAATCCAAAATGCGCGCATAAAGCAGATAACACAATCACCCAACCCAACACAAAACCGGTAAACAAACTTACACCCACTTCAATGCCAACAATATAACCTGCTGCCAATAATGCTGGCGAAAAGCCTAATGATGCGCCGAAAACAGTTTTGCCTGCACGCACCCAATAATTCATACTGTCTGAAAAAATTTGAATACCGGATTGTGCGAATGCAACAAATCCACCAGCACTGATGCCTTGAATTAAGCGTTTCATATGCGTGCTGCCTTTGATATTTTGGCTTGTTACACGCAATACATTTCCAATCGCTGTACCTTCTGGAAAACGCAACGTCGGCATGTTCAACATCACACGACGCAAAGGAACTGAAAAAAATACACCTAGCAATCCACCGAGTGCTGTGACGGTAAAAGTTTGCCAATAATTAAATCCAACCCAAGCATGAATAAAAATCATTGCGGGCAAAATAAAAGAAACTGTACCGGCGATGCCTTCGCCTGCCGACGCAGCGGTTTGAATCAAATTACTTTCAAGTACATTTGAGTTTTTAAAGAAACGCAAAATACCGATCGCTAAAACAGACGCAGGAATAGAAGCCGAAACTGTTTGCCCAATTTTTAAAGCCAAATAGGCATTCGCAGCCGACATCACTGCTGCTAAAATGATGGAAAGAATGATAACTTTAAAAGTAATTTCGGGTAAAGAAACTGAGGCGGGAATTAAGGATTCTGAATTCTTCCTATTTACCGATGTTGTCACGTATTTCCCCTTGGCGTTTTTTAAATTGGTTTCGTATCATAGCAATTTTTCCAAATAAATAAACCTCGTATTTTTTCACACTCACGCTCGCATCCTTTTTTCAATCGCCTTCAAAATCCCACGCAAAATATTGAGCTCTGTTACTGTCAGATGCGCACGATTGAATAATAATTGTAAACGCTCCATTAAACGCTTCGGTTGTTTGGCGTCGAGAAAATGTAATTCTAGTAGTGTGTTGCGTAAGTGTTCATAAAATCCGATCACTTCATCCGCACTAGCCAATAAATCTGGCGAGTAATTTTTTAATTCGGTGTTTTTTCCAGACAACAAAGTCATGCGCAACTCATAACAAATCACTTGTACCGCGGACGCGACATTCAATGAACTAAAATCAGGATTGGTTGGAATAAAAATTTGATCATGGCACAAACTTAATTCTTCATTCGACAATCCACAGCGTTCTCGCCCAAACACAATCGCTACATTTCCCCTTAATTCACAATGAATTTTTTCAGCGGCCATTTTAGGATTATAAATCGTGCGCGATAATTTACGTTGTCGCACACTTGCACCAATCACCCACTCACAATCTTTACATGCCTCTTTTAAATCAGAAACAACTATGGCGTTTTCTAAAATAGTATTTGCACCCGCAGCACGAAAAGTTGCTTCTTCATGCGGAAATTTTTCAGGAGACACTAAAACTAATTGTGATAATCCCATTGTCCTCATCGCGCGCGCAGCAGCACCGATATTTCCCGGGTGACTGGTTTCAACTAACACGATACGAATGCGGTTTAACATAATCCGGATACACTATACCAACACAACTAATTTTGCTATTCTGCCAACTCTTTTTGATCTTTAATTTGATCTTTAATAATTTTTTCTTCTGTACAAAACAGGTGATCTTTATGATGCATCCCATGCTCAATATTGCTATTCAAGCAGCGCGTCAGGCCAGCCGCATCATTTTGCGTTTTATGGATCAACTGGATAAGGTTGAAGTGTCCCAAAAAGACCAAAATGACTTTGTGACGCAAGTGGACAAAATGTCTGAAAAAATAATAATAACTGAAATTCAAAAAGCTTATCCACATCATGCCATCCTCGCTGAAGAAAGTGGTTCGCACAATTCATCCAACGAAGAATATTGCTGGATCATCGATCCACTCGATGGCACACGTAATTTTATGCATGGCTTTCCGCAATTTGCGATCTCCATTGCTGTCATGAAAAAAAATATTCCTGAGCTAGGTATGATTTACGATCCCATTCGACAAGAATTATTTACCGCGACACGCGGACAAGGTGCGTACGTGAATAGTCGTCGCATGCGAATCAGCACCGCTAAAAAATTAGCGTCTGCATTAATCGGCACTGGTTTTCCCTATAAAAATAAAAACAAAGATTGTGTTAAAAATTATGTAACCACTTTTGAAAAAGTATTAACACATTGCGGTGATATTCGTCGCGCCGGTTCTGCCACATTAGATTTAGCCTATGTTGCTGCAGGAAGATTAGATGGATTCTGGGAATCCGATTTAAAAATATGGGACATGGCGGCAGGTGTATTAATGATTAAAGAAGCGGGCGGTATGATTTCTGATTTTCATGACGGCGAATTATATCTAGAACAGGGAGCTGTTGTTGCGGGCAACGCAAAAATTCACAAAGAATTACTCGCGTTGATAACGGATAACTAAAATTACGGGTAATAGATCAGGGCCTCGCACTCTGAATAGGTAAAACGTCGATGTTGATGTGATTTTTTGTGAAAAATAAAAATAAAAGCGCAGGCGTACTTGATTGGTACGTTGAGCATTTTGTTTTTATTTTTCACGAAAAAGCGCGCAACAGCGGCGTTTCTGTGGGAGGCTGTTACAATTACGGCATATCATCTATTAATTTCTGCTGTGGAATTAAATGCAAACGTGTCAAGCCAAATGCAATCGCCAGCGAACCTGCGACATAAATTGATGAATACGTACCAACCACAATACCAATCATCATTGCCAACGAAAATTCATGCACGCTTTGTCCGCCAAATAAAAACAAAGCGACCACGACCGAAAACGTTAAACCTGATGTGATAATGGTTCGTGATAACGTTTGATTAATGGATAAATCCATAATTTCCAATGGGGTCGCTTTGCGAATTTTTCGAAAATTTTCACGCACTCGATCATACACAACAATCGTGTCATTCAGTGAATAACCAATGACGGTTAACAATCCTGTTAACACAATCATATTGAATTCAACGTGAAAAAAAGAAAAAATCCCTAAAATTAAAACGGGATCGTGCACCAATGCTAATGCCGCGCTGATTGCAAATCGATATTCAAATCGAATCGCGATATAAATCATTGTGCCAATAAATACTAAAACAACCGCTAAAATACCATTTGTCATCAATTGTTTGCCAACTTGTGGGCCAATGTATTCCAATGAATTCATTTTTGCGCCCGGCATCGCTTGTAACAATTTTACTTTGAGTTGTTCTGGTGTAAGCGATTTATGCAAACCCACTCGCACTGAATAACGATGTTGTGATGTTGATTGCGCTGTTTGCGCATAGGCCTGAACAGTGGCTTGCGTAAAACCCGCGTTCACCAATTGTTTTCGTAATTGTGTTGCATCGGTGGGTTGCAAAAAAGAAATTTCTGCTTGCGTACCACCCGTAAAATCAGATCCCAAATTTAATCCGTGAATGCTCAGCGACACAACTGAGCAAATAAAAATAATCGCTGAAATAACAGCCGCAATCCAGCGCTGTTTCATAAAAAGAATGGTTGGGTTTGCTTTAAAAAACTCCATAAATGCAGTTATCCGTTATCAGTTTTCATACCAATCGACAACTTCTCAATCCGTCGCTTACCATAAATTAAATTCACGGCAGCGCGTGTGAAAAAGATTGCAGTAACCATCGACGTTAATAAACCAATAATTAGTGTGATTGCAAAACCTTGCACCGGACCTGATCCCAATGCAAATAAAATCACAGCAACAATTAATGTCGTGACATTCGCATCAACAATGGTAACAAAGGCACGTTCATATCCAGCATAAATACTCGCGTGTGGCGAAACACCTTGGCGCAATTCTTCACGAATGCGTTCATAAATTAATACATTCGCATCCACCGCCATACCGACAGTTAATACAATCGCAGCAATGCCCGGCAACGTTAATGTTGCACCGATCAATGACATGATCGCAACAATAAAAACCACATTAAGTGTCAAAGCAATATCAGCCAGCAAACCAAATAAGCCATAATAAAACAGCATGAAAATAGCAACAAAAAGCAAACCCATCTCGCACGCCAACGTGCCTGAACGAATATTATCTTTTCCCAAACTGGGACCCACTGTATTTTCAGAAATAGCGACAATTGGCGCAGTGTAGGCACCTGAGCGCAACAATAATGCTAAATTTTTCGCAGCATAATTGGAATCCAATCCCGTAATTTGAAATGAATTACCTAGCGCATTATTAATATTAGCGATATTAATGACTTTGGGAAATTGTTTTTCAGTCGTCACCACTTTTCCATCGACAATGTGCTGCACGGCTCTGGTTTCAATATAAACCGTTGCCATGGGTTTATTGATGTTGTCACCGGTAATTTGATTGAAACGCGACACCTCATTTCCACCTGCGCGCACACTGACGGCAGGTCTGCCATTATCATCTGTAATGGTTGCAGCACTTAAAATAGAAGTACCATGCAAAACCACATCGTTTTTTAATAAAACAGGCTGCCCTTCATATTGAAATAATGTGTCACCGAAAGGAACAACACCTGAGCTTACTACAGTTGCCGCATCATGTTGTGTATCCACTAACTGAAAATGTAGTGTCGCTACCTTGCCAATAATTTCTTTTGCACGCGCCGTATCTTGAATTCCTGGTAAATCTACACTGATTTGATTTTTACCTTGCTGTTGAATAACCGGTTCACTCACACCCAATTCATTCACGCGATTACGCAATGTATTTAAATTTTGTGTGACAGCTTGCTCTTCTAATGCAATTTCTGCTTGCGGTAAAAAAGCGGCATTCACAAAAAAGCGATCATTTTTTTGTGATGTCGTGAATTGATAATCTGAATTAATAGTTTGTTTTTGCAATAATGTTAAACCCTGATCTCGATCCGCAACAGATCGAAATGCAATAACAATACCATTTTGCGTTTTGTCATTCGCTGCAGGTGCTTGCGCAATATGCGCGTAACGAATATTACTGTGACGTAATGCATCACCCATTGTATGCACATCACCGCTCATTCTTTCTTTAAGCATCGCTGACGTATCTACGCGATACAAAAAGTGAATGCCGCCGCGTAAATCTAGACCTAATTTCATTGGTTCAGCTCCCAACGCACGCAGCCAATGTGGTGTGCGCGGCGCGAGATTTAATGCAACCGTTGCTTGATCAGCAACCAACGCTTGAATATATCCCTGCGCTTTTAATTGATCTTCCGTATCTTTAAACCGAATTAACAATCCCGTGTTTTGCTGTTGAATGGCATCAGGAAAAATAGTTTGTTGTGATAACGTATTTTTTATTTTAGCGATAATAGCAGCAGAAACAGGCTGACCTGATTTCGGTTGAATTTGAATAGCAGGATCAGTGCCATATAAATTGGGTGTTGCATAAAGCGCACCGAACAGGATCAATATGATAATGAATAAATAACGCCACAACGGATATTGGTTCATGCAATCGAATCCATCGTCCCTTTCGGCAACACCGATGCAATCGCACCTTTTTGAAAAGTCATTTCAACATCTTTACCAACAACCAGCACGACATAACCATCACGCAATTTGGTTAAACGACCAATGATGCCACCCGTTGTTAATACTTCATCACCCACTGCTAAACTTTCTAGTAACTGACGTTGCTCTTTCGCACGTTTTGATTGCGGACGAATCAATAAAAAATAAAATACCGCGATAAAAATAACTAACATCGGCAGTACAGATAAAAACCCACTTTCGGGTGTCGTGGTTGATGTTGCGGGCGCTGTTGCAGCGTACGCTGTAGAAATACCCAGTAAAGATAATAAACTCATGAGAAACCTCGATTTAAAAAATAGTGCGCTTACTGTAGCTGGTTCTGTTTGGTTAGGCAATAAGCGGAAGTTATCCGTTATCTGGTATCAGTTATCCGTGTCAGAGGCATAGTTTGTTTTACGAATAACTAACTTCCCCGTCTTCTTCCATCGCGCATGACGTCCCGTGCGATCTTTGAAATCACCCGCCAATTGTCCACATGCACCATCAATATCATCACCCCGTGTTTTTCGCACCCACGTTTTCACACCCGCTTTTGTCAAACGATCTTGAAAAGCAAGAATGGTTTGCATATCAGAACAAACATAATCGGTTTTTGGAAAAGGATTAAACGGAATTAAATTTATTTTGCATGGCATATTATCCAGCAAACGAATCAATTGTTTTGCCTGTAATAAACTATCGTTGATGCCTTTTAACATAACATATTCAAACACAATGCAGCGCTTGGAATCTGTTGGAAAATAATCGCGACACACAGGCATCAACACTTCAAGTGGATATTTTTTATTAATCGGCACCAATTGTTCGCGCAATTCATTCGTCGGTGCATGCAATGAAACCGCCAATGATGCAATCGAATCTTTTTTAAATTGCAAGAGTTGCGGCACCACACCTGACGTACTCAATGTCACACGATATTTTGATAATCCATACGCCAAATCATGCATCATCAACTCCATCGCATCGATCACAGGTTGATAATTTAATAATGGTTCACCCATACCCATCATCACGACATTGGTAATTTGATGCGGCGTATTCTTTAATTTGTCACGCGCCAAAAATAATTGTCCGATAATTTCAGCGAGTGATAAATTGCGATTAAATCCTTCTTTGCCAGTCGAGCAAAAAGAACAATTGAGCGCGCAACCGACTTGTGATGACACGCACAATGTACCGCGCGTTTTTTCAGGGATAAAAACGGTTTCAATCGCACTGCCATCATACAATCGAAATAAAAATTTGCGCGTGCCGTCGCGCGATTCCTGATCCGTGATTGTTTCTAATTTGGAAATACACGTTTCTTGTTTTAATTTTTCACGAAACACTTTGCTAAAATTGGTCATCAAATCAAAATCAACGACACCGCGTTGATGAATCCATTGCATCACTTGCGTTGCGCGAAACGCAGGCTCACCCATCGATTTAACAAATTCAATTAATGCATTGCGCGAGAAATTAAGGAGATTGCGTTGTGTGATGTTCATGTTGTACAGTTCGCCATTTACTCTTGTCGAAAAGACACAGAACGCATAACTTCCGGTGGTTTAGCATTTCTTTCAATCTGACCCTGCAACGTTTTTGGTAATGCATTAAACCAGTCGTTTAGCGTGCCCTCTTTCACCGCGTTTAACTCATCTGCAGTCAAGGCTGTTGGCTTAGGTTTCGTTGACTTATTAGGTTTTATTGAATCAAAATAATACTCGATATATATTTTTAGTTTTTCACAAGCTGCTTTTTTTACAGATGCTTTTTTATAGTCAGGCTGTGAAAAAAAGCCGCTTCTTCTTAAAAACTCAAATTCTTCTTTTTGATTTATGCGTTTTGTATATTCTGCAATTTTTGCATCAATCGCACATATGCTCAAACTGTCAGCCAGTCTTTCAAGTGCTTTTTTTATGTCAGAGAATACGCCTGCTACCACTTGAGGATCCTGAAGTGCGTTTTTTACTTCAAGATATGCGTCGGGAAAATTTTTTTCTTTGATAGAACTTTCATCAAAAGGATAAGACGCCATTAATCCATACATTCTCTCTTTAGGTCTTTGTGCGCCCAGAGCAGTTAATACTTTATCTATCGCTTGAAATTTTTTCTCTTTGAGTGGTGTTTTACTTTCAGAGATTAGCGGATCATCAAGATCTTTACGATACTGATAACGCAAGTTTATCAGTCCTCGAGTCGCACCCTGGATTTCAGGAAGACTGTATTTTTTTATTTTTCCCATAGAAACTCCTGTCATTTTTAGCTGTATTATTAAGATACTATGACGACCTTAAATTAAGGACATATTAAATCAAGGCATTGCCGTTTCATTTAAATGAATTTTTACCTATACTCGCACCTCTATGAAAACAAAGCAAAACACCAAAATCATCGTCGGTCTTTCCGGTGGCGTGGACTCCGCTGTCACGGCCTTTTTACTGAAAGAACAAGGCTATGACGTGTCGGGTTGTTATATGCAAAATTGGATGGCAGAAAAAGACGATCCGTACTGTTTGGCAGAACAAGATTTAACGGATACGAAGAAAATCTGCGATCAATTGCAAATTCCATTTCATTTAGTCAATTTTTCCAAAGAATATTGGGATACTGTATTTCAATATTGTCTCGATGAATTCGTAGCGGGTCGCACACCAAATCCAGATATTGGGTGTAATCAATTTATTAAATTCGATGTGTTTTTAAAACACGCTTTAAAATTAGGCGCTGACTTTTTAGCAACCGGACATTATGCTCGGCAATATGGCGCGCAATTATTAAAAGCAAAAGATTTGAATAAAGATCAAAGTTATTTTCTATACACACTCACACAAGAAAAATTATCACACGTATTATTTCCACTCGGCGAATTAACCAAACCTGACGTGCGCATAATCGCTAAAAAAGCAGGATTATTAAATGCAGAAAAAAAAGACAGCACTGGCATTTGTTTTATTGGCGAGCGAAAATTCAAAACATTTTTACAAGATTATGTGCTCGCAAAACCAGGGTTCATCAAAACACCAGATGGTAAAACACTCGGCAAACATGACGGATTGATGTTTTACACATTAGGGCAGCGAAAAGGATTACATATCGGTGGCATCAAAAATGCTGATGAATCTGCATGGTATGTTGTCGCAAAAAATATTCCAACAAACGAATTAATCGTCGCACAAGGTCATGATCATCCTTTATTATTTTCATCTGAATTATTTTGCGAAAAATTACAGTGGGTTGCAGGATACGCACCAAAAAATTTAAATTGCACTGCTAAAATCCGCTATCGCCAACACGATCAAACTTGCCATATTCAATTATTAGAAAATAATTCAGCAAAAGTGATTTTTGATCAACCTCAGCGCGCCATCACACCCGGACAATCGATTGTATTTTATGATCGCGAGGTTTGTTTGGGCGGTGGCGTGATTTTATAAGAGACAGTTATGCACATCAATCCACTTCATCCACCTACCCCAAAAGACCACGATAATGTAATCACGTGGGACAATTTATCGGGTGCGGCAATCAGTTTAAGTATTGCCAATTTATCACATGCGCAAAATAAACCGATCATTGTCATTACATCGGATATACATGCTGCGGAAAAATTATTTCACGAATTAAAGTTTTTTTTGAATGAAGATGAAAATATTTTGTTATTTTCGGATCGCGAAACATTACCGTATGATCATTTTTCACCGCATGAAGATTTAACATCCGAGCGACTACATATTTTATCGCAATTACCGAACATAAAACGCGGCATTGTGATTACATCCATCTCAACACTCATGCATCGCTTACCACCCAAATCATTTTTAACCGCACATCAATTTTGTTGGAAAATAAAAGATAGTGTGGATCTTTCAAAAATTCAAAAAGAATTAACCGACAGCGGTTATCGTCGCGTTGAACAAGTCATTCAACATGGCGAATTTGCTGTGCGAGGTGCCATCATTGATATTTTTCCGATGGGAAGTGACACGCCTTATCGCATAGAATTATTTGATAATGAAATTGACAGTATTCGTCAATTCGATATCGACACACAAAAATCCATTTCAAAAATAAATGAAATGAATTTATTACCAGCACATGAATTTCCGTTAACCGAAGAAGCTATCGCACATTTTAGAACACAGTGGCGCGCGAAATTTTCTGGCAATCCCGCAGAATCACCGGTTTATCAAACCATTTCAAAAGGACAGCCGATTGGCGGCATTGAATATTATCTACCACTCTTTTTTGAAAAATGCGTGACGTTTTTTGATTATTGCCCCATAAACAGTGTGAGTGTGAGTGTCAGTGTGGGTGTGAGCGGAAGTAATGCAGCAGAGCAATTTTGGAATGAAATTAAAACACGTTACACGCAATTAAATATCGACAAAACACGTCCACTTTGCGAACCAGAAGAAACTTTTATTCCAGTACCGGAATTATTTACTAAGCTTAAAAATTTCACCCAAATTAAAATCAATTCTCCCACTCCCACTCACACCCCCACTCTTCTCATCGACCATCGCCAAAAAAATCCCATCATCAATTTACAAAATTTTATTGCAACAAACCCCGGAAAAATTTTAATTTGCGCAGAATCAACGGGGCGTCGTGAAATATTATTAGATTTATTTAAAAGAAATCACTTAGATGTGCAATGCGTCGAAAACTGGAGTGCATTTTTACACTCCCACTCCCACTCCCGCTTTCTCACCATTGCTCCCATTTCTGAGGCGCTATTTTTACCTGAAGAAAAAATCTTTCTACTCACTGAAACACAATTATTTGGCCATGCCATTATCCCCACGCATCGCGCTAAAAAACGTGCGCAAGATCCTGATAGCATTATTCGAAGTTTGGCAGAATTACAAATCGGTGCGCTCATTGTGCATATCGATCACGGTATTGGAAAATATAGTGGATTAGAAAAAATTATTACGGATAATATTGAATCAGAATATGTGACGTTAGAATATGCCGATGCTGATCGCGTTTATGTTCCCATTTATGCATTGCATTTAATCAGTCGATACGCATCACAGAATCCAGAACAGGTTGCATTAAATAAATTAGGCACATATCAGTGGGAAAAAACAAAAGAAAAAGCGGCCAAACAAATTCGCGATATTGCTGCGGATTTACTGCGTATTTATGCGGAACGTGAAGCAACAAAAGGTTTTGCGTTTCCCAAACCTAATGAGGATTTTTTTGCATTCAGGCAAGCTTTTCCTTTTGAAGAAACAATCGATCAACGCACCGCAATTGATGCAGTAATTGACGATATGTGTAAAAAAAAATGCATGGATCGATTGGTGTGCGGTGATGTAGGGTTTGGAAAAACAGAAGTCGCAATGCAAGCGGCATTTTTAGCAGCAATCAATGGGAAACAAGTTGTGGTATTGGTTCCAACGACGTTGCTTGCCAATCAACACGTTCAAAATTTTCAAGATCGCTTTTCAGAGTGGCCTATTAAAATAGGTATTTTGTCACGCTTACAATCCACTAAAATTCAGAATGAGACGATTGAAAAAATTAAAACAGGAAAAATAGATATTATTATTGGCACGCACAAATTATTAAACCAAAAAATTGAATATAAAGATTTAGGATTATTAATTGTTGATGAAGAGCATCGTTTTGGCGTGCAACAAAAAGAGCGGATTAAATCGCTACGCGCACACGTAGACATTTTAACCTTAACAGCAACACCGATTCCGCGCACACTGAATTTATCCATGAGCGGCATGCGTGATTTATCGATCATTGCAACACCGCCACAAAAACGATTATCGATTAAAACCTTTATACATGAATTTGATGCGGGATTAATTCGCGAAGCGATTTTACGTGAAACCATGCGCGGCGGACAAGTTTATTTCCTTCATAATGAAGTCGCTACCATGCCAACCATGATAGAAAAATTACAAGATATTGTGCCGGAAGTGTCGATGACGTTTGCACACGGACAAATGCCAGAAAAAATATTAGAAAAAACCATGGCAGATTTTTATCATCAACGTTTTCAAGTATTAATTACCTCAACGATTATTGAATCAGGCATTGATATCCCCTCCGCCAACACGATTATTATTAACGATGCGAATCAATTTGGTCTCGCGCAATTACACCAAATTCGTGGACGCGTTGGCAGATCACATCATCAAGCCTACGCCTATTTATTGGTAAAAAGTTTAAAAACAATAACGAAAGATGCAGAACGTCGATTAGAGGCGATTTCAACCTTAGAAGATTTAGGCGTGGGTTTTCAATTAGCAACACATGATTTAGAAATTCGCGGTGCGGGTGAATTATTGGGTGAGGCGCAAAGCGGCCAGATGGAAAGCATTGGTTTTAGTTTATATATGGAATTATTAGATGAAACAGTAAAAGCTTTAAAAGCTGGGAAAAAACCGCCAGACACTTTTTCGCGCGCGCATGAGCCAGACATTAATTTACATATTTCTGCGCTGTTTCCGGATAATTATATTCACGATGTGCATACGCGATTAATGTTATATAAACGATTGTCGACTTGTGAAAATAGTGATGCTACTCAAAATATCAAATCGGAGATCATCGATCGTTTTGGATTATTACCCGAACCCGCACAACATTTATTTTCTATTGCGCATTTAAAATTGCAGGCAAAAAAATTGGGGATTCATAAAATAGAGGTGAATAAACAATTTGGCTATTTGCATTTTAATGACAAACCCAATATTAATCCCAAAATCATTATTGAATTAATTCAACAGCATCATAAAAATTATCAATTGAGTGGAAAAAATATTTTGCGGTTTGTGTCAGTGGAAAAACCAGACGAGCGTATCCACTTAGTGGATGCGCTGTTGAATAAGTTGTCGTGATGTTGAAAAAAGACAAACCTAACCTGCAAATCCAATAGGACGTTTCACTTTAATTTCTGGCGGATCCATCAATTGATGAATTGCCTCAAACACCATTCTAAAATTTTTATCATATTTCTTTTCCAGATTTTCAATCTGCTGTTTTAATTCTTTGTGTGAATTCATCATTTTTCGTAGTTGCACAAATGCACGCATAATTTCAATGTTAACTTGAATAGCTTGCTGGCTATGCAGAACACTGGAAAGCATTGCAACGCCTTGCTCAGTAAAAACATAAGGTAAATAACGCCGCCCTCCCCAACTTGAGGTCACAAATTGTGACCTCAAGATTTCCAGTTCATCTGCAGCGAGTTGAAACATAAAATCAGATGGAAACCGCTGAATATTGCGTTTCACAGCCTGTAGCAGCACTTTTGTTTCAACTCCATATAAAATGGCAAGATGTTTATCCAGCATCACTTTCTCATTACGAAAATTTAAAATACAGTTCTGAATTTCTTCGATAGGTAATCTAGTTTCGGCAGAGCGAATGACCATGACAAATTCCCTCTATTTTTATAGAGACAATTTTCACAGAAATAACATAATATGCAATACAGGGTTTTTTACAGAGAAAAATTATATGGCAGCAAAACAAAATGAGCGCATCCACTTGGTGGATGCGCTGTTGAATAAGTTGTCATGAGATGAGGCAACAAGCCTGCCAAGGCAGACTTAAAATTTACCCATGTTGCGCATCACGTTCAACGTATCACGAGAACACGTACCCACATCAACAATTTTATTATTCCTGATGTTTAAACCATAAGACAGTAATACGTTGAATAAACGTTCGCCTGGATAAAAAGTGATGATTTGACGATCGGAATATTTCTCTAGACTAATGGGTGCGACAACCCCCCCCGGGTTGTTGCATCAGCCAATAATGCATCAAGTGCGGCAATTATCTCATCTGAATTCGTACCCTTTTTATGAAAAAAACCTCTAGTGCCTTTGTAAGTAGAAATAACAAACTCAATGCGTTGTCTTAAGGTGAGATTGGCGGGATCTTTGTTCGGATTTTTCTCATGCCATTCCTCTATTGGTAATTTTTTTGTAAAAAATCTCATGTTTTTCTCCAAAAATTTATAGTTCAACTCAGCCTGGGTAAGTATAGTCATATTCAATTAACAAAAAATTAAACCTCTAAATTTTTAACCGCTTGAAAGGCATATTTTTACCTAAAACATCAAAAAAACATTGTTTTTTTACCCTTTCAGGTTAAAATAGTGTTAATTTCAATCAAATAACAGATCAATATGCTAAAAAGGCTGTTACAAATCAAAAACTTAAAACAGAGCTTCTTTCTGTTTGGTCCGCGCGGTACAGGCAAAACTGATCTAGCCCCACTTTGACGGACACCCTGTTAAGAGAGAAAATTCTCAAAACAGAGGTGTAAAATGAACAACGAAAATACAAAACCA
>Ga0155524_126_pt1 | contig 12448 bp, 13 predicted proteins | sample RifCSPhighO2_12_FD_107181 | JGI IMG/M metagenome (GOLD analysis project Ga0155524, IMG submission 107181) | Gammaproteobacteria bacterium RIFCSPHIGHO2_12_FULL_39_24
TTACAAGGAGGGGGAATTATGGCTTAATTTTGATGGAAAATTTATCCGAAATTTTGTCTCAAATCCGCTGACACATTCCGTTCAATTTCGGCACTGATTCACCAAATTTTATTTTTAAATTGCTCATAAAATCTTTTGCTACTTTTTTACCTGTCTCATATGTCTTGTGAATAATACCAGCTGTCACTGTTAATCCAGTTTTTGTTTTTGCAGATTCAATTCTACTTTTTGCTTCGTCAATTGTATTTAATGGTACGCCGGCGAGTGCACGTGTAACATGTGAAAATACACGGTGTTCGATGGGATTCCACTTTGACGTGTACGGTGGGTAATGTACTATTTTTATCGGTATATTTATCTCGTTCACAAGATTTTGTACTTCCGATTTAAAAATGTGATGCCGATATGAATTTGCACCACCCGAATCGCAAAACATTAAAATCTCAGTCGCTTTTGGGTAATCATTTTTTCCGATAGTAAGCCACCAATTTTTTAGCGAATCACAAACAAATTCTGCTGTTTCAAAACTGACGCCGATATTAATATGCGCTTTGTTTTGTTTGATATCGTATATTCCATGCGGCGCTATTTTTAAATCAGCTAAATGCGCGTAATCATGATCACTGACTTCAATTGCCTGCGTGCAATAGACACTGCCATCTCGATGTAAATTTCCACCAACCTGTTCTTTCTTTTTGGTGTCAACACTGATGATTGGGTTGTCAGAACGCATAAATTTTTCTTTTTCGGAAATTATATTTTTAAATTGCTGTTCGCGATCAACGCTTTTTCCAGTACTTCTTTTACGTTGCATTTTTCTTTTTACAAGATCGTTTTTTCTCATTAATTTTCTAACAATATTGCGGCTCACTGATATGCCAAGTTGTTTCATTTTTTCGCTAATTTCAGCGCGCGTTAGCTTCACCCAGCGAATATTTGGATTCATCGGATCGCCAGCAATGTGCTCAGCAATCACATTTAAAAATACTTCATTGATATCAAGATGATTTTGAACAGCCGATTTTCTGCCGCCACCCGTGTTGCGTATCTGATCAGAAATTAAGAGGTCTTTTTTTTAAATTCATCTAAACCATCATGTATTGTTGGTCTGGTGCAATTAAATAACTCTGCAATATAAGTTATTCCACCGTAACAAAGTTTTTTTGCTTCCAATGCTGCATAATGTCTTTGATCCTTTTCATTTAGGCTGTTATAAAACAGCTTCATGTCTTCTTCAATGTCAGGTCTAAATGGAAAGCCGATTGTAACTTCCGCTGTCATATAATTATTTCCGTATTAAGGGGGTGTGACAAGTGGCGGTATTTTACGACGGACAAGTGAATCTGGCTAATGATTATTTACTGAAGTTGTAAAAGTTATTTCGTGCACGTTCCAAAAAAAAGGCCTAGCGTACGCATAAAAAGATGGGGAATTGCAATTTATCAGATAATCAGTTATACTTACATTCAGAAATACAGATATTCAGAGGTATGATTATGACAAATGAAATTACCAAAATAGGCAAGCGGGGCACTGTGGTCATTCCAGCAGAGCTTCGAAAACAAATGCACTTAAAGGAAGGGGATCTTGTGATCGCAGAAAACCATGGTGATGGGATATTGTTAAAACCAGCGATAGCAATGGCAGTTGAAAAATACACGTTAGAGCGTCAAGCCGAGTTTATTTTATCTAATGCCATTGATGCAGAAGATTATCAACATGCGCGTGATGCGGTTAAAACAATGGGATTAAGTCCAGACAAAATTCCGCATATGAAGCCAAAGACGAAACATGTTGCGAATGATTAAATTATTTTTAGATGCCAACATTCTTTTCTCGGCTGCGTATAGAGAAAATGCCGGGTTAGCGAAGCTGTGGAAATTGAGCCACATAAAACTCGTTAGCTCGGATTATGCAATCATGGAGGCCGAACGTAATTTACGTGAGCAACATCAGTTGCAGCGATTAAAAATGCTCACTCATTCGCTTGACGTCATCACCTTCGCTTACAATGATTCACTAATTCCCAATGATATAAAACTAAGCGCAAAAGATCGCCCAATTCTTGCGGCAGCTATTGCTGCAAAAGCAAATTTTCTAATCACAGGTGATCGTGACTTTGAGCACTTATTTGGCAAAAAAATACTCGGGGTTACGATTCTCACGCCATCAGTTTATTTTTCTGATTGTCAATAACCAGCCTCTTTTTGAGCTTAGGAGGTTTTTAGATATCTCATCATTTCTTCTACCAAACCATGAAAAAAATCTCGCCCCCACAGCTCCAGTGAGCGCTGCTGAAATGTTTTGACAAATGGAGCGACATCGAGCGTTGCACGCCCCCAATCAATCGCATCAATTTTTTGATTTAATGCATCACCAATCCATTTTACATTAACATCACAATATTGATTTTTCCACGGACCATTTTGATATAACGCATTTTTCAGCAACTCATCATTAATTTTTGTTTTTTGTGCGACGTACCAAATAAAATCAAACCAATCTCTTCCTTTAATATAAGGACGACATAATAATGCATGACATTTTCCTGCAAATGAACTTTCAGGATTTTTAACAGTAATACTGAATGGCGCAGGAAAAATAAGCTGTTTAATTTCTGTGACTGCACCCAGCGGTGGATTAGTATCCACTTCTAATTTAATCATCATTTTTTTTTGCGCGCCCGTATTTTTTACAATCAGTATTTTTCCCAGAGAATCATCTTTCAAGAATGCTTTTTTAACAGCACTATTTGCTTTTGAGCGATCTTGAATTTCAAGCTCATAACCAAACACACGCAATCCATTTGCCACATGATTCAAGTAAGGTAACAATGAAAAAGTAGCGTCTGGTTTCAACAATGCAAAATCCAAATCCTCTGAAAAACGCTGCAAACTATATAAAATCCTAAGCGCTGTTCCTCCATGAAATTCTGCTTTTGAAAAAAAGTCATATCGACTTAATTCCATTAGAATAATTTCTTGCGTAATTTCTCGAAGCGCTTGTTCTTTTTCAACTTCACTTTCGCAACGATAATTTTCTAAACGTTGTTTAATGATTTCCACGGCGCCTTCATAATGCATCTCCTTCAGTATCGTTTTTATGATTTACAATTGGCTTGTGCCGATTGAATAATACTCTAAATTTTGGCAAACACAGAGTGCCTTGCAAAAAAAACAGTACTTCATCTCAGCAGATAATAATTTGTCGTATGTTGGTGGTTGGAATTACAGCGCGGTTAAATTCAAGATTTTTAATCAATGGTGGTCATCGATCATCAGAACAAATCTGAATGTGTCCCTGTGCGTGTGAATATCACGGTTTTGTTATTCGATGTTATTTCGTAGATCAATAACCAATCTGGTTCGATATGCAGTTCACGAAATCCTCGCCATTCACCAGTCAGTGGATGATCAAGCAGCTTTTTTTCTAATGATTCTTCGTTCGCTATTTTTTCCATAATGTCTTGGATTTTTTTCAGTGATTTTTGCCGACGTAAAGCCCGCTTCAAATCCTTTTTAAATTGCGTTGTGTATTCAATATCAAGCACGATTAATCCAGATTATCAAAAATATCTTTGACCGTTTTGGCGCGATGCGTTTTTCTAGCTCGAGCTTCTTTCATGGCCTGTTGTGTCGCTGCATTTGGCATTGAAACCTCAAATGGCAAACCCTTGTGCAGACAAATTTGTTTATAAAACAAACGCACGGCCTCAGCGGATGACAAACCAACTGCATGGAGAATATGCTCCGCATCCGCTTTCAGTTTGGGTTCTATTCTGGCGTTTACAGTTGCTTCTTTATGCATAATAATACCTCTAGTAATATGTATAACACACGTTATACATATTGTCAAAGAAAGAAAGCGGCAGCAAAAATAACGGACGGTTATAACTTATTGAATTGGATGAGTGATTTCAGCAGTCATCATAACTAATTGAATTTGGCAAATTTATGCTATTTTTCGCGTATTTTTTGCACCCTTATTTAAGGAAGTTTTAATAACAAATCTGTACAATTCCCTTTAAATAACGTTATCAAGAGGCCAATAATAGTGAGCCGCAGACCTGTCACTACCACTGAATTTTTGCAGGATTATCAATGTAGCATTACATTTGAATATCCTTTTATTGATCCGGTACAAGTTAATCCTTGTGGACACCTTTTTGATAAAAAATCATTTAATACTTATCTGCAAGGTAAAACTCGTCTGACTTGTCCTTGTTGTAGAGGTGATATTGTATTAAGTGGTGATGCGCCCAGCATCATTAAAAACGCATTATCTTTTGGACTTTCGCAATCTCCTGAATCATACAAAGATGTTCATTTTGATCTTAATCACTTCGCTGATGTTGTACGAAAAAATGAATTGAATACCGCAATTGGGGAGCGCTTTATTTTAGTGCTTGAACATGCTGATACTTACCTCAATGAAGCAATTGGTACATTAGCCACTACTCTCGCGGGTCGCGATTTACTCAGACAAAAATTAAACATTGATGCAGCATCAGGAAAATTTAAATTTGGTCGCGCTGAAATATCTGCTGAATCTTTACAAATTGAAGTCAATGGTAAAAGTATTCGCGAATGGTTATCTATGACCACTGCAATGGAAGTAATGCAAGACGAAGAGAAAAATGTAAGACAAGCAATTGGAACGGAAGCGCAAACAATCACGTTACAGTTAAAAGAAAATTTTCAAAGGATGTTACGTTCACAGGGTCTTTTTAGAAGTGGCACAGCTGCTCCCACAGATCAACGCCCCTCGCATCCGGCTGTAAATGAGATACTGCAAAATGTGGTCTATGGCAATAAAGAAGCTGTCAGAGTAGCGCTGGAAGCCTTAAGAACCGAAAACCCAGTTCTATTGAGAACAGTGTTAATTGCAACAGCAACACAACCCATCACAGATTATTCAAATAAACCCGTTGTCAACCAAACATTACTGCAAGCGGCAGCCTGTGCTGGCGATGTGGCGATCAATCCCGGTGAAAAAGAAATGTGCGAGATGATTGCCTCTTATCTTCCTGCTGATGAGGTAGCCACTCAATTTGTTGAGCTTTTCCCGGAAGGTATTGAAGCACATGAGGAAGCTCAAAAAAGACAATCTCAAACTGATTTTGAACCGATGCTTCAGGCGGTGAAACAAGCTATTTTAGCGGAAAACAGTCCTGACCCACGCAATCCTAACGATCCCAATAACAATCTCAATGCAACACTGAGTAAAAATGTAACCAATGAACTCTATTTAAAAATAGAGACTTTATTTCGTCAACCATACACTGCATTGTCTCATCGAGAAAAAATATTTAATCCGTATCACTTATTGCGTGCATTTGAAGTGTATAACGAATTATGGAACCAATTAGAAAGTAATGGCAGTAACCGTGATTATAAAAAACGTGATTTATTTTGGCGTCAAATTATAGGCTTTTGCCAGCGCTTTATGCCAGCTTGTTACACGCAGGCGTTTTCTCAAGGTTTACATTATCTTGTGAAAGTAGATCAGTCTGATTCATGGCGTCCTGAAGTCTTCAGGCGGGATTTAAAATTGAGATGTGATAATTTTTCTTATTTTCCTTTATCGCCTGATTCGCGTTCTGGTCTTGGTTTCGATTTTGCAATTTATGGCTCGTTCTGCATTGGCGCGCGCGCCTGCGCCCTTTGCCGGCCTTGTCCCCCTCCGCGGTTCTTTTCAAAAACTTATGTCGAGCAAAAACGTCAAGCTTTCAGAACATTACGCCGCGAGTTCGAGTAAAGCGGGCGAACTTTTTAAACCAATCTGTACAGAAAATAAGATATAAAATCTCAACCCTGTTTTTGTTAATGAACCAGTTTAGTATGCACCATTGCAGGTGTTTTGCCTGCTAAAGACTGATGCGGCCTTTCATAATTGTAAAAGTAAAAATATTTTTGTAAAGCAGATTTTATTGCTGCAACATTTTCCCACTCCTGTAAATAAACACATTCATATTTCACTGTACGCCATAAGCGTTCAACAAATATATTATCCAATGCACGTCCTTTACCATCCATGCTGATTTTTATTTCGTGATCCAATAATAATTTTGTAAAGCCATGACTCGTAAATTGAGCGCCTTGATCGGTGTTAAAAATATCACATTTTCCAGCATGCAATACACGTTGTAGCGTTTCAATACAAAATTCAGACTCTAATGTGTTGCTAATTTGCCAATCCAAAACATATCGACTGTACCAATCAATAATTGCAATTAAATACGCAAATCCCTTTTGCAACCGCAAGTAAGTTATATCAGCGCTCCACACTTGTTCTGGTTTAATGATTGCAATGTTACGCAATAAATACGGATAAATAGGATGTGAGGGATGCGGCTTGCTTGTGTGCGGTCCCGGCGCTGTTGATTGCAATCCCAGCTTTTCATACACAAAACGAATTTCATGACGTTTAACAAGAATGATGGTGCATGGTGATGTAGTCACTCATTTGTCTGGTGCCAAAAAATGGATATCGTGTGTAAATTTCATCAACCAATCGCATTAACAATAATTGCTCATCTGAATATATTTTTTCACGAGGCATGTAATAAATATTGGATCGATTAATATTTAATATTCTGCACTGTTCTCGCACAGATAATAGCGAATGATTCGGCTCAATCCAGGTTTTTAGTAACTATTCAGCCTTCGAGGCGCTTTTATAAAAAATCAATGACATGTACTGGACTTTGGCCATTTTTAATCTCTGTCAGGTCAGTATCGTTATCCTTACTGATTTTACAGTTATTCTTGTTGGGTTAATGTTAATGAAGCTGTTCTCATTAAGCGCTGTAGTCGATTGAATTTTCATTTTTCATGTCGATTTTTACGTTTTTTTAGTGTATTTTCCGCATCCCAACCCCCACTGTAATACTTCCTTAACCTCCATCCCTCATAATTGTTTCATTATTAAGCAAATCAACATGGAATCATGAGAATGAGCCGAAATTCTGCCGCAACTTCCACGCAATTAACAGCAAACCTAAGTCGCCATATTTATGTCACTCCCGTTACCATTAATGGTGAAAAAAAACAAGTTATCACCTCAAAACCGCTCACTAACCAATCCATTCGTTTGAATGTGAATGCCAAGCAGGATGGATATGATACATCGCTAGACCCAACAACAGGAAAAATCATTTACACAAAAAGATCAGCTCAAACACAAACTTTAAGTGGTGCGTGGTTTTTGATGAGCACTTTATTTAGTCACGACAATATTTGGTGTCGTGGCACGACGCCCGCAGATGGAGTGCAAGAGCATATCACATGGATGGTCCCTGACGTCTGGAAAGTCATTATCCAATTCACGTTTGGTATTTTTCAACACGATCAAGTAGAAGAATTAGGTTATTACGCCATCGCCATCAATAGACCATCTATTTTTGCACAGATTGAAATGAGCCTTGATCAAGTGACGACTGGTGCGGTTGTCCGTGCCGATGAAGGCAAGGCAAGATACATTTTAAATGGCAATCTACTTTATTTATTAAGAAAATTGGATTTAAACAAAAATCCTGGTGTGCTTCTCGCGCACAACTCAGTTGGCGCTCCATTCACTGGTCTCTTAGCTGCCGCACGTAATCAAATTCAACTTACCCCCTTTCAAGCCGCACTCGCTTGTGGTGATGATGATATGTGTAAAATGATGGCGGAACAGTTTGCGCGTTTAACAACAGATTTAGAAGGTAATCCCATTGATGGTATTGCCGAGATGAAACAACAATACACAAACATGATTATCAAAAGCTTACAACATTATTTGAATAAAAATGAACTCAGAATCATTCAATTAATTACTCTTCGATCAGAATTACAAAAAACCGATCCCAACTATACCACTACATACAAAAAAATAGGGGAACAAATCCAAACGGCACAAAAAAATGTTCGTGCTTACACAAAGGCCTTTATCGCAAGCCGCAGTAAAACAGATGAAAATAAAAGTATCGACATCATTGAGAAAGCCCATAGCCAAGCCCAAATTGACAACAAATTTGATGCAAAACCTTATTTTGAAGCGATTGAATCAGCAACACCTACCGAAATCGATGCATTGCATAGAATCCTTACTGCCACCACACAACAAGAGCTCGATGATGCAATTCTCGCCACTGGTACTGAATTTACACAAACCGATGCGTGCCGCAACAAACCATTCGATCAATTAAATTTATTTGAAAAAATGAATCGCTATCGAGAAGAGTTATGGTTACACATGCAAGACGAAATCATGTTGAATCCGAATCATATTCAACATGCACTTGATCTCGACTATGAAAAATATTGGGCGATACAGGATGCCGGTACAGATATAAATTTTAAAAAGCGCGATATCATCTGGGTAATGGGTGTTGGTGCGCCACAACGCTTCGCCTCAGAAACTTATCGGCAGGATATACGCCAAGGTACTTACTATTTGGTAGAAAAAAAAGAACCTCGCACGCGTCAATTCTGCTTTAATGCCTGTGATCGCCATGGCATGTGTACTCGTCCTGTTCTCGCCGACGTTTCTCTTACTGATTCTTCTCTCGTTGATGGGTGGGGATTTAAATTTGCCCTCAGCTCGCCCGCCGTGCGCCCCACCCTTCCTCCCCTCGACGGCTCTGGCGCAGATCGCCGCGCGGCGGCTCGCCTCCATTGTTTTTCAAAACTTATGTCGAGCAAAAACATCACACTTGGCAAACTTACGCATGCGCCGCAGCGAGCGCAATCTTGTATCCCGGCGCGAGAACATAGTCGCTGTTCGATGATGTAAGATAACGTTGAAATACAGCCTTACCCATTTCTGCAAATGCTGTATTCCAACACGACCCAACATATTGCTGCGCCAATGTCTCATGTTGCCAAATATCTGATGTTCTCACCCACCAACACAACCATCGAACAAGATATTTTCTGATCTGTCGGCGAGAGACGCCATCTTCGACCATCGATTTAACTTGCTCGCGTGCTTTACGCAATGTTCGCGCATGCGGAACAATGCGTGAAGACCCCTGTGTTTGATAAAAAATACAACCCCCCCCACTTGATTAAAACAATCTGGGTTTGAGTGAGAGATGACGTTATCATTCACTGGCGTTACGTTGATTTTATCCTCCCTTTGCGTTGGAAGATATGCGATACCCAAAAAATGAAAACCAGCATCAATAGTCCCAATGCGTGTTTTCCTTCGAGATAAACTTAAATACCTTTCATGCAATACATCCATCATGCGACGCTTGCAGCGATTTAATTGTCGTTTCGTGTTACACAAAATTAAAATATCATCCTGATATCTCAAGTAAGTTACATCCATTTTTGAAATCACATCATCAAGCGGCTTTAAATAAATACCGCTGAAAAACTGCGATAATGGACCGCGTAATGCAATACCATAATCAGGATTTTTGTAACCGTAGGGTGTATCAATCGGGTTGTTAATAATATTTTTGAGCATATCAATTAATTTTGGATCGTCATAATATTTTTTGATGTCTTGAATTAATTTGTAATGCGGAATTGATTTGTAAAATGATTTAATATCGGTGCGAATAAAATATTTCGGATTGGTGTCTTGTATTACTTCGCGGATTTTTTGTGTTGCATTTTTAACACCCGTTGGTCCATCCAAATGATAGCAATTTGGATTCATCACAAACTTGAATGTGGGTTTTAAAATGCGCAGTAAAATATGCTGGAAAATACGATCTGAAATATGAAGCTGATCAACCATTTCATCAGTGAAATAATAGCGCTTTAAGCAACGCGGCTCATAATTACCATCGACTAAGGATTGAATACCTTGTGGCAACCATTGTTTATCGCGTGCCATAAAATGGATTTCATGATTATGATGACTATGCATTTTTTTATGATGAATTTTATCAATAGAGCTTGGCTCCGATATCGTTCATCGTATTAGCATTCCAGCGTTGCATCGAAAACTCATCGCGCTTTATCCGGTCATTGGCTGATCATAACCTAATTTTTGTAGTATCACATGCATTGCGTTGTGATCATCAAATGCAATTTGAAAAAATCCGCTGCCATTTTTATCGTTCAATGTAATATTGATTGGATATCCAAATTTTTCTGAAATTATTTTCTCGACTAAAGATATAGCGCCATGAGTATCACTTTTTATCGAGGATTCCGACTGGTTTTCAATAGAATTACCGGTTGCACTTTCTGAATTACCGTCTGGTTTTGAATTGACATGATCCAATATTGTTGGTGAGAAACTGGGTAACGTTGTTTGTTCTATTTTTACAGCTGCCCCTGTTTTTGCAGTTTGTTCTGCTTCTTTTGTGGTTAACGTTTTTATCGTCGATAAATTATCTTTATCCAATCCCCATTTTTTATTTCTTCTTTTTTGCATATGTTCTTTAATATGTTTATCGAGCATATGAACAGTCCATGTTTTTTTAATAGCATGGTAGGCCATTGCATATTGATCTTCATAAGGAACACCAGCCAACAATTTTCCATGACCAACACTGAGATTTCCTTGTTTCATCCAATGTTGCACTCGTCCTTCAAGTGTCAATAAACGTAAATAATTGATGACTTGTGCTCGACTCATTCCCAGCAACAGTGCAATCTCATTATGCGTGTATTTAAACTCTTCTGATAACCGCCGCATCGCAATAGCCTCCGCAATAGGATTTAATTCTTCGCGATGTGTGTTTTCAATCAGCGCAATCTGAGCTGCTTGCTCATCAGAATAATGTGTCAGTAAACAGGGAACCATTGTTAATCCTGCGAGTTTTGCGGCTCTAAAACGTCGTTCACCTGCAATGATTTCATAGTGATCTGACTGAATGGGTGAGTGTCGTATAATGAGCGGTTCCAATATACCCAGATGCTCAATCGTTTTTGAAAGCGATTGTAGTGCTTCATCTGAAAAAACATCACGTGGTTGATAGGCACCGCTATGCAATTGCGTGATCGCAATTTCTTTTAAGATTGCTTTGCCAAACAACGCATGTACAGTTATCGTGTCGTTCATTTTGTACACTCATCAATAAGGATTTTTATGCAATTGTCACGCACGATATCTTCTGTTTTTGATGCATTTAGTATTTTATTTACAGGACCCACTTGGGAGCATGTACAACTGCTTTTAACTGGCGCCATATTATGTCAAGGCGCGCGTCGTGTCAGCTCTATTTTGCGCGTCATGGGTTTGTCGCAAGAAAGACGATTTGAAAAATACCATCGTGTATTAAATCGTGCACAGTGGAACTCAATGATGGGTGCAAAAATTTTGCTGGGGTTATTGGTAAAGCTATTGCCAGAATCTTGGCCAATATTAATTGTTGTTGATGATACGATTGAACGTCGATCAGGTAAAAAAATAAAAGCAAAAGGTTGTTATCGTGATGCTTGTCGATCCACTCAAAAATTAGTCGTCAAATGCTTTGGATTAAAGTGGGTTTGTTTGATGCTGGTTGTGCCACTACCTTGGTGCACGCGTCCTTGGGCATTACCTTTTATGACAATATTAGCACCATCGAAAAAAGCCAATGAAGCACGTAATCGCGAACACAAAACTGCGGTTGATTGGGCAATTGTTTCTGTTCATGTGATATCACGTTGGTTAAAACGCAAATGGATTATGATTGGCGATGGTGGATTTGCCTGTATTGCCCTGGGACATGCGTGCAATAAAAATAATGTGACTTTAATTTCACGATTACGTTTGGATGCAGCATTATATGATTTTGCACCATCGCCTATCGATGGACAAAAAGGTAGACGTAGAGAAAAAGGCGATAAAATCATCTCACTTAAAAAATTATCGCAAGATACTACACAACCCTGGGTTGATGCAGAAATAGATTGGTACGGCAGCATCAAGAAAAAAGTAAAATTATTAACAGGCGAAAAACCACTGAAACTGCGTTGGGTGATAGTGCTTGATCCAATTGATAATATTGCCGAAGCATTTTTCAGCACAGATACTGATGTTTTTTCAGTGCAAATTGTGAATTGGTTTGTTCTTCGGTGGAACATTGAAGTTACTTTTGAAGAGACTCGTGCGCATTTGGGCGTTGAAACTCAGCGTCAGTGGTCAGATAAAGCCATTACAAGAAGCACTCCATCACTGATGGCGCTCTTTTCATTAACGTGTTTATTTGCGCTAGAAATGCTCAAAACAAAAACATTATCTGTTGCATCAACCGCATGGTACAACAAAAAGGATCATGCAACATTTTCTGATATTTTAGCATTCGTTCGGCGGGATATTTTGGTGTCAAGTCATTTTAATGACTCACCAAATTCACATAACTTCGCGAAAAATGATCATGCGTTCTGGGAGGCGTTGCTGGATCAGGTTTGTCATGCTGCGTAATTGGTCAAAGTCCAGATGTAGTGATTCTGCTGGCAGAATGCACGGACTATGGAACGTCCAGATCTGACAAAACTAACAGAACAGCAAAAAGATA
>Ga0155524_119_pt1 | contig 9160 bp, 11 predicted proteins | sample RifCSPhighO2_12_FD_107181 | JGI IMG/M metagenome (GOLD analysis project Ga0155524, IMG submission 107181) | Gammaproteobacteria bacterium RIFCSPHIGHO2_12_FULL_39_24
GAAATTTCAAAAATCAATAATACTGCATTAGCTGTTGCGGCTTAAAATTGTCGTGAACGGTTACAACGAATAATAGGTGGTTGACAATAGTGGTGATAACTATGATAATTAACCCATGTAGATAGCTGTAACTGATTGATTATTATACAGTAAGATTTTGGTGACGCGTCACCAAAATTGGGAATTAAGGGGCTTTCAATGCCAAAAAATATTACCACCAATCTTTTCAAAGACGTTAGTAATCTTATTGATGATGTTAAAACTAATCTAGCGCATTATGCTAATACGACGCTTGTGACATTGTACTGGCGTATCGGACATAGAATTAATCAAGATATTCTCAAAAATGATCGTGCTGAATATGGAGAACAAGGAATTAAGCAGCTTGCCAATCAGCTCACATCAGAATATGGTAGCGGATTTGATGCTTCTAATCTTGCCAGAATGGTTCGTATTGCGAAGTTATATCCAAAGCCTGAGATTGTAGCTACTTTGTCACAACAATTATCGTGGTCCCATTTTGTAAAATTGGTGTCTATCGAAGATCCACTAAAACGAGATTTCTATACAGAAATGTGTCGATTGGAAAAATGGAGCGTTAGAAATTTACGCCAAAAAATTGATGGAATGCTCTTTGAACGTACCGCGATTGCCAAAAAACCGGAATCAATTATTAAGTCGGAATTGAAGAAACTAAAAGATGGGGATTTAACAAATCCTGATTTATATTTACAAGACCCCTGCGTGCTAAAATTTTTATATCCAAAAACAATTTCTTCAGAGCGTCATCTTGAAGATGCTATTTTAAGTGAATTACAGATTTTTATTCAAGAAATGGGTAGTGATTTTTGTTTTGTTGCGCGACAAAAAAGAATGAGCACAGGAAAAAATGATCGCTATTTAGATTTGTTATTTTTTCACCGTGGTATGCGTCGATTAATAGCGATTGAGCTCAAATTATCTATCTTTCAGCCAGAACATGCTGGACAAATGGAATGGTATTTAAAATGGCTTGATAAACACGAAAAACGTCCCGGCGAAGAAAAACCACTTGGCATTATAATTTGCTCCGACAAGGATCAAGAAGATTTAGAATTACTTGAGCTTGGTAAAAATGGCATTCATGTTTCGCAATATTTAGCTGAATTACCACCTAGAAAACTATTTGAAAAAAAATTACGTAACGTGATTGAAAATGCGCGTGAGAAATATGCGAGATTAGAGCAGTTATCTGATGAGGATGAATCAGAGAGATCCGTATGAGCACGAAATTTATATCGCCACTACCCTTGTTTGATTCAATTGAATATATTCATTTACAACATGATTTTTCATACCTGCAGTCAGGCTACCAACCAAAAGATATTAAAATTGCAATTGAATTTTTAAAATCTTATCGCGGAAGCCTTGGCACATTTAATGCTTATCGCCGAGAAATTGAGCGTCTATTGCATTGGTGTGCATTAATTTCTAAAACAACCCTTAAAAAATTAAAGCGCAATGATATTGAAGATTTTATTAAATTCGCTCAAAAACCACCTCGTGAATGGATTGGTAAAACAAAACCACCACGCTTTATTGTCAAAGACGGCAAACGCATTCCCAATATACAATGGCACCCCTTTATTGTTACAGTTTCTAAAGCACAATATCGCCAAGGTGAAACACAAAAAATTAAAGATTTTGAGTTAACACATGGTTCACTTAAAGAATTATTCGCAATCTTAAGCAGTTTTTTTAATTATCTTCTTCAAGAAGAATATGTTTTTGCCAATCCTGTTGCATTAATCAGACAAAAAAGTAAATTTATTCGTAAATCACAGGGACAACCTAAAATTAGAAGACTATCAGAACTGCAGTGGCAGACTGTAATTGACACTGCAAAAAAATTAGCTGAAAAGAATCCTGATGTTCATGAAAGAACATTATTCATTATGTCGATATTTTATTCCATGTATTTAAGAATATCAGAATTAACTGCATCTGATCGTTGGACGCCTAAAATGAATGATTTCGCGCGTGACTCAGATAACAATTGGTGGTTTACAACGGTGGGAAAAGGAAATAAAGAACGACAAATTGCCGTCAGTGAAACGATGTTAAAAGCACTTAGAAAATGGCGCAAACATCTCGGGCTATCGCCATTACCCTCGCCTGCTGATGACTCTCCCCTACTTCCAAAAACAAAAGGCACTGGACCTATTAAAAGTGGAAATTATATTAGGAAAATTGTGCAGTATTGCTTTGATCAGGCAATTGAACAATTAAACAAAGATAAGATGGCGGAAGAAGCTGAAACTCTAATTGAGGCAACGGTGCACTGGTTACGTCATACGGGAATTTCTGATGATGTGAAAACTCGTCCGCGCGAACATGTGCGTGATGATGCAGGCCACAGTTCTAGCGCCATTACTGATAAATATATTGATATTGAAAAACGTGAACGACATCGTTCTGCGAAAAAAAAGCAAATTTCTGAAAGTGATTAAAAGAAATAGAAAAAACACGGTATTTAAATTTAAAAGTGAAAACCTTATAATAACTGGGAATTTGTATGAAACCATTTGTGAAAGCGGTTAGCGGAAAAAACCATACTGTTATTTATACCGATACTGACGGAAGGCATTTTCGTTTTTCAGGTGGTACTTGGACATGGAGAAATCATAATCCTGGTAATTTATATGCAGACACTGTCAGCAAACAACATAATCAAATTGGAAAACACATTTTTTTGCGATTTTTCCAGACGATCAGCGTGGTCATGATGCATTATTGGATTCATTAGACCTCTTGCATAACCTTGAGTAATGTGACGAGGTCACAGAAAAAATTTTCGAAAAAGCGGAGTGTACACGTTAGTACATGAGCATTTTGAGAAAATTTTTTCGAAGAGATTGTCCATTAATCGAGGTTATGCAAGAGGTCTATTACATACAACCTATGGAAATAAAACGCTTCATCAAATGATTTATAAATTTGCACCGCCAAAAGATAACCCAACAAAAAAATACGAAAAATTTTTGCGTGAAAAAACGGGGTCTATGATGACAGGACAATTAAAAATTTCAATTCTGCTCAATTTAAAAAATTATGGGAAGCCATCCAACACTTTGAGGGGCATAAAGTTGGCAAGATAACTGAAATTTTTCGAGTAACTGGCGTGGAAATAATGCAAAAAAATCTTTATCAATTTTATTTAGATGAGCAAAATTGGATTTCTGAATCCCGATGTATAACCATGGCAAAAAAGGGAGAGCTCGAGCTTGAAGTCTGCTCATCCGATTTAGGAAACACGTTTTTACGCTCACCACCGAATAGCCCATTTCAAAGACCGTTACATTTATTGATAAAGAAGTAATTGAGGATGTTATGCAAAAAATACTTTGCTTTTTCTCATGTTTTTTATTTTTTGCAGCAATCTATGCGGACCAGGGAATATACACTTATGCGGCATCCGGTAATATTTTTTTCTATTCAAAAAATTCAGATAAAGTACGGCAACTAACGCACAACAATAAGGATAGCCACCCAATTTTATCACCCAATGGGAGATGGTTAGTATTTATTACAAAAAGCCGCGATATCATGCCGAAAAGTTGTGCGGACTCTACAGATCTTAACAGCAAATATGCAGATGAGCTTTGGATTTATGATTTAAAAACCATGGAAAATAGACTCTTTGTGAAAGATCATTGTTCAGAGGAACCAACCAAAATGATCGTTGATCCCCAGGACTTATCTTTTTCACCTGATGGCAAGACGCTATATTTCGAAACATCAGCATGGACAACATCCGGAGCAATACATGCGATCAATGTCAATGAAACACATTCTCGATTCGTTACAGACGGAAACGAGTATCATGTCATTATGCATGGAAAGTATAAAGGCGATATAGTCGCTAACCAACACCGATATCGTTTTAAAGGTGACACACCGTTAGGTAGTTATGATTGGGATTGGTTATTTACACCAGCAGGCAAACAAATAAGGCTGTATAAGAAAGAGATTTGACGGTCACAATCACCTTTCTAGCGTTTTAAATCCTATGACGGATTTGGACCGCTTATGTAGTTGGAGCCACTTACCATGCCAAATCCAACGCTATATCGCACAGATTCGTCATTAAGATATTCATGCGCGGCTTTATTGAGTATTTTTTTCAATCCATCCCAGGAGATTATTTCTCTCATGTTTTCAGTATAAACATTTCTCATTAAAACATCGCGCCAACACTGCAAATGGTTTCATTCAGCCACACCGTTTGATTTGCGCGACCTTGATAAATCTGAATATCACTCAAATAGGTGTAGGCTTCTTTGTTCGTTAATTCAAGATAAACACGATGATAAAAAACCAATTGAAAACCCGCTTCAAGACCTGCCGTCCAACCACCCATTTGCCACCATCCATTGCGCCAACCCAAATAATTTCCCCACGCCTTAGGACCCACATCATTGGTGTTACCCAAAATAGTATTTTCTGGATGCGGCAACATAACCCCTGCGCCAAATTTTCCAATTGCTACTAATTGCAATCGAGTTCTTGGAAAATCTTCCATCATTTTTCTTCGAACCAAATTCAACATCAGTTCATTCGCACCATTGTGTAATGCGTAATAAAAATAACTTGGCGTTAACGTTTGATTTTGATTCACGGGTTGACCATTAATCACGCCTTCTACACGAGCGATTTGATATAAATCAGTATTATATTTTGTATGGTCGAAATTAAGTTCAATAGCCCATGTGTGTGTACGATTCAGAAAATGACCGATACGAATATTATATTGTGGTGTCATCAAATCGGTATTGAAAATGCCTGTGTTCCATCCTGGACAATCGCTTGCACTCACATTATGAACCGTAAAATCATTACCAAGTGACGGTTGTGAAATATGAATATTACTATCGGACCAATAATCTTTATTATAACCCCACGAAACGTACCATGAACGATGATGCGACGATGAAGGATGATAGATTTTATCGGGTTGTTTTTTTTGCGTTAAATCAAGATTATTATTGGTGGTAGCAAATACGCAAGCGATAATAAAAAACGAAAAAATAAATGATAAAATTAATTTTCGATGCCACATATTCGATATTCCTTACAATACAACTTGAGACTCCCTCCTTTGGCTGTACAGCAAAATTCAATAGAAATGGATGCGTTACCTTATACAATCATCATGGTGATTTCAACTCTATTTATTTTTCTCATCTTTGTAATCAACTCCCGACCCCGGAATCATCGAGAGTTCTTTCACTTCTTTATGCAACGAGAAATTTAATAATGTTCTGATAATCACCAAAACACACAATATTCCCAGTGACTGAAAATCGGGCGTAATGGTTGTTTCTATCACATCACTCGCAATAAAAAATTCTAATCCTAAAATAATTGTTCGCGCTAAATCCAAACGAATATTATTTAAGTTAGCATTGACTGTTGGATGAAAAAAACGATAAGCGCAGTAACGAAAAATGGCAATGATCGCACCGACTAGAATCGTGAATGTACCGAAGGTGGAAATAAAAAGTTTGACGACAATAAAAAATTGACTTAAATAATTTCCCATTAATGACATCGGTTGCGCTACCGTTTTTGCAATAGAAAGATCGTGAAAAATACTCATTTTAATTATTCCTTATTTATTTTCTGTCACAAAAAATAGTAAAAATCCACCCATTGTTAAAAATACAAAAATACTGCTCATCCCTATTCGCTGACTGGCAAAAGTTGCCGTTAATAAGCCCACTAACCAAGGATTAATAAAAGCGGTTGCTTTTCCAGATAAAGCGAACAAACCGAATAGTTCAGTGACAATAGCAGGCGGTGCAATGCGCACCATAAACGAACGACTTGCCGCTTGTATTGGGCCAACAAACAAACCCAACACCAAAGAAAGAATCCAAAATAGCAATTGTGTACGAACGAGAATCACACCAATGCCAGCAATAATAAGCAAGCTCAGTGAAATTAATATTGTTTTTTTCGCACCCCAATAATCATCAATCCATGCAAACGCAGCAGCACCTAATCCCGCAGTAACATTCATTGCAATGCCAAATTCTAACACTTGCGAAAAGTGCATTCCAAACGTACCGGCAGCATAAATACCGCCAAATGCAAACAACGTATTCAATCCATCGATATACAACATATGCGCAATTAAAAATAGTAAAATAGATTTTTGTTGCGGTAATCCCTGCAGTGTTTTCCACAACGTACGAAAGGCAAGCCTGATCGCATCAATAGTACGAATTTTTTTAGACGAAATATCCGGTGTGAGAAAAAAGAGTGGCCAAGAAAACAAAGTAATCCACACTAAAATAAAAGGGCCGCAAATGCGAATTGGTTCTGCTGTTTGTTTATTCAATGAAAACCAAGTGACATCCGGTTTAATAAATAAAATCAGCGACAATATCAAACACGACAAACCACCAGCATAACCCAATCCCCACGCCCACCCTGAAATACGCCCGATATAATTTTTAGGTGCAATACTTTGCAACATGGCATTATAAAAAACAGTCGCGATTTCAAATGCAATCGTACCAACCACCATCAAAGACAATATCAACACAACATAGCGGTGATTCGGTTGCACATACCATAATGCACCACTACAAATTGCTGTGAGTAATGTAAAGATAAAAAGCCACGGTTTGCGCCGCCCCTGATGATCAGCAATCGCGCCGAAAATAGGACTTAAAAAAGCAATGATAATACCAGATAACGCAATCGCATCACCCCACTGCTCTGTACCAATAAAATGATTTTTTGCAACAGATTCGGTGAAATAAGTTGCGAAAATAAAAGTGGTCACCAACGTTGGAAACGCCGAATTCGCCCAGTCATACAATCCCCAGGCAATAACAGAACGGTTAAAGATGGCTGATTTATTTTCCAAAAAAATTCCTTTTTTCTAGGAACGTGCACGAATTAACTCCCGCAAGTGACGCCCAAAATGGCGTATCAGATTTAAACGTTCTGATTGAGAAAATACGAAGGAATGCTTGATTTGCCTTTCGAGTATTTTCGAATGAAGAACGTTTAAATGTGTCGTCATGTTGGGATGCCAGTTGCGGGAGTTAATTCGTGCACGTTCCCTAGTATAAAATAAATTAAGGCTTGATAGTAGAGAGAGTGAATTAACACCATTCTCAACTTTTTATTTCAGAAGAAGCGAGTGATGCTGTGATTAGGGTGTTTCAAGAAAAGCGTCAATGTCAGGGATGACATTGACGAGCCTACACGGATGTATTGACGGCGTCTTTTCGAGGAATACCCTGATCATAGCATTCAACGAGCGAATGATTGAAAAAAATAAAAAGTTGAGAATGGCGTGTGAATTAGCACTTGACTTATACAAACATCAAGCGCATTTTCTTGAGAAGTTGATTTTTATAAAAAGGAAGTAGTATGGATATGGCATTATATATTGTTATTGCTTTCATCGCGATTATATTATTTGCTGCAATTAATATATTAAAAGAATATGAACGCGGCGTTGTTTTTATGCTAGGTCGTTTTTGGAAAGTAAAAGGGCCTGGGTTAATTATTATTATTCCTCTTTTTCAACAAATGGTACGAGTGCAATTGCGAACCGTTGTAATGGATGTGCCAAGCCAAGATTTAATTACGCGTGATAATGTGTCTGTGCGTGTCAACGCCGTTGTTTATTTTCGTGTCGTTGATCCGCAAAAAGCCATTATTCAAATTGAAGATTATTATGAAGCGACGAGTCAGTTGGCACAAACCACGTTACGTTCAGTATTAGGTCAACATGAATTAGATGATTTATTAGCAGAACGTGAAAAACTCAATAAAGATTTGCAAGCGATATTAGCGGCAACTGCTGATAATTGGGGTATTAATGTATTGAACGTGGAAATTAAACATGTTGATTTAAATGAAACGATGGTGCGCGCGATTGCAGCACAAGCAGAAGCGGAACGTGAACGTCGTGCAAAAATTATTAATGCTGAAGGCGAGTTACAAGCATCGTATAAATTACAAGAAGCGGCGGGCGTATTATCGCAACAACCTGCCGCGATTCAACTTCGTTACTTACAAACGTTAATTGACATTGCAGGTGATAAAACATCAACGATCGTATTTCCATTACCAATGGAATTTTTGGCAACGCTGCAAAATAAGATAAAATAAGTGCCGCAGAAGATGGTGTAAAAAATCTCATTAAGGATCAAAACGATTCGCGTGATGATCAGAATCAGAAGGATCCAGATGCTGCGTTTGTGGTGAATCTGGGAAAAGATCCAAGGACGACGATCTTCTCGGAATTGTATCTAACGGCTTCCGTGGTGGCAATCCTGCCTTTGCTTCACTCATTCCTTCATCTTCACCATTTTGATTACCGCGAAAATCGGTAGGATCAAAACAAGCGGTTACCACAGCTAACAACATCTCATCTGATATTGCTGGTGGCGTGAGTGGTGCTACTACTACTGCTGCTGGTGCTGGTGCTGGTGCTGGTGGTTTGAGTTTCACTTTACCAATTATTGCGCAAACATCTTTATTTTGATTTTGAGTATCATTATCTAACGCTAATTTTGCGCGACGAAACCAGTCTTCTAAAAACGCAAGCTCTTGCTCACACTGACTTTCGTGCTCTTTCAAGACTGCGATATCTTTTTTTTGAAATAGCGCTACTGAAAATGTAGAAAGAGCGTTTAAAAAAGGATTGCAACGCTTGTTAACAATTGTGATACTTGAAGAATCAGGTTCACATTTTGCTTCTGCACTCCATTCCACGCCAGATAGCTTTCTATATAACACTTTCTGTTCTGCAACATATCCTTCTGGATTTTTGTCGCCGCATTTTTTCCTAAGTGCTTCATATTGGGTTTCCCCTACTTTCTTCTCTGCAAGACTTGTGCCTGACGCTGTGTTTTTTTTAATAGCGCCAATTTCAGACTGTTTTTCACGAATATCAGTATCTAACTCTGCAATCCCAATAGTATTCAGATTATTATAAAAATCTGAGCACATATCCCTCATCCGATTCTGCAGCAACATGACTGGTGAGATTGGCGGCGGTGTATCAGCATGTCATTACCCATAAGTCCCAAATGTATTGTTAATGCTGTATGATTCGTGACTTTCAATTACGAAAATGGAATTGCATATGTCA
>Ga0155524_117_pt1 | contig 6631 bp, 5 predicted proteins | sample RifCSPhighO2_12_FD_107181 | JGI IMG/M metagenome (GOLD analysis project Ga0155524, IMG submission 107181) | Gammaproteobacteria bacterium RIFCSPHIGHO2_12_FULL_39_24
TGCAATTCCATTTTCGTAATTGAAAGTCACGAATCATACAGCATTAACAATACATTTGGGACTTATGGGTAATGACATGGGCACAGAGGGCTTCGGAGGCCTTTGTTTTTTATTCAGTGTATTTTGTCCGTTATTAAATTTTGCTAGTTTGTACCGCCATTTTCCGCTAAAGTTAGGGGATTTTAAATTATAGTGCGTCACAATAAATGACAGGAAGCCACAAAAAGTGGTAGCACAATACAGTGCGCTTTCGATATACTGCATTTAACAACACCCGCCACGCCTCCTAACAGTGCGCGTGCACCCCCACCCCTATCATTCTGTGGCAGGGTACAAGGCCTCTTCGGAGGCCTTTGTTTTATATGGATTGACCCACATGAAAAACCGCACAACTCAGCCTGCTAATGTCGTTATTTATCAATCGAAAAATGGTGCGTTAACGTTTAAAACTGATCACGTGAATGAAACGATCTGGTTAACACAAGATCAAATGACGGAATTGTTTGATGTTCAAAAAGCAGCTATTTCTAAGCATTTGAAGAATATTTTTGACTCTGAGGAGCTTCAAGAAAAATCAGCTGTTTCCATTTTGGAAACAACTGCCAGAGACAAAAAAACATATAAAGTTAAACATTTCAATCTTGATGCTGTGATTAGTGTGGGTTATCGCGTTAACTCTAAAAAAGCCACCCACTTCCGCCAATGGGCAACAAAAACCCTCAAAGAACACATCCAAAAAGGTTACACGATTAATCGCCATCGCATCAAATCAAATTACGAAGCGTTTATGGGTGCAGTATCTGATGTTAAAAAATTATTGCCTGCTGCTACAGTAGATGGCGAAAGCATCTTGGAATTGATAACACTATTTGCTGATACTTGGTTTTCATTAGATGCGTATGACAAAGATGCGTTAGTAACTAAAGGTATGACAAAACGAAAAGTAAAATTAACATCAATAAAACTATGTGATGCATTAAACAAATTAAAACACACGCTCACTTCAAAAGGTGAAGCCACCGAACTTTTTGGCAAGGAACGCGCAAACGATAGCATCGCTGGTATTGTCGGGAACGTAATGCAATCTTTTGATGGTCGCGATATTTATCCAAGTGTTGAAGAAAAAGCAGCGCATCTACTTTATTTCGTTGTAAAAAATCATCCTTTTGTTGATGGTAACAAACGCAGTGGTGCTTATGCGTTCGTTTGGTTTTTACGACAAGCAAAAATATTGGATGTTGCGCGTATAACCCCGCCTGCACTTACCGCGTTAACTTTATTGATTGCAGAAAGTTCGCCGAAAGAAAAAGACAAATTAATTGGTTTGGTGTGTTCTATTTTAAAAAAGTAATATGTTTTTCCGTAGCCAAAAATGGGACACTCGCCTCCAATTATCCACAACAACCAACAAAACACCACAATCACGAAACATCTATTTTTACAGTATATAATCATTGTCACTTGTTGTGGTTTGTTGCTACAATTCGCTTTCATATGTTTCGTAATCAGTAGGTCGTCCGTTCGATTCGGATCATCGGCAGTGTATTTTATTTAATGTAATATTCTTGTCATCAGCATGAGATCATCCAACATAATTTCTGTTCGTCTGGAAAAAATACCTGCCGTTAATTCGGGATGTTGTTTTTCTGTTTTCTCAATCATCTGTTTTATTAAACGCGGATCGTGAATTTGAATTTGTGATTCTAATTTTTTTAACCCATTAATTTTTTCATCTTTTCGCGTAGATCGATTATTCTTTCTTTCAAGGAGATTTTCCTGTTCCAGTTCAAGTTCGCAATAACGAATGCGAATGGCAGAAATAGCCGCACTTTTCCAAATGTCACGTATAAAACTCTCGTGTCGCATTTGATGATGCAATTTAGATTCATTCTCAGCAATGAGCCACAAATCACGTTGAATTCGTGTAAAAAATGAGGCGATCATCATGTAAATTGCTTTGGCGATAGGCCAGCGTTCATCAGGATTTTCTTGTGTAAGATTGGTTCTAATGGTTTCTATGAGCGCTGTGTCCAATGACTCTTCTTCCCCTGTTTTTGTTGAATAAAGAAAATAAACATCTTGAAGCAATATTCCTAACGCATAAATATCCTGCGAAGGATGCGCACATAATTTTTGATTTTGATTTGAGAATATTTCAGGTGGATGTTGTCGATAACGAAATCTATTATCTTTTTCATCTGATAGACAAAGTAATCTTATCGCACCTTTTTTGCTGATACCCCCAAAATCAATGACGAACACTTTTGGTTCTTCGGTAGTGTATGATAACTGATCGGTACGTTTTCCAAAAATAACATTATCTGCTTTCAGATCGCAGTGAATCAATTGATGCTCTTGATGCAGTTGATGAACAGCGTCAGCAGTTTTTATCCAATAACGAAATATATCTTTTGTGTGAGCATATTCAACATGATATAGTGTTTTCCCCTTGAAATAAGGGATTAATATGTGGTGAGCTTGTCGTGTGTTTTTCGTATTTCCTGAAAATACACCGCGTCCATAAATTTCTTGATACCACTCAGCTTCTTTTTGAAAGATACTTCCACAAAAATAATTTCCGCGATCAGGCAGTTCAGACTTGACGGCAACTTGTGAACCATCTTCGGCGATAAAACAATATACCTCGCCATAACCGCCCTTACCTAATTTTTTTTCTTGTTTTTTGTATGTTTTATCTTCAAAAATAAAATCATTGCCACCATCATAGTTTGAAAACTGAGGAGGGGTTAGTAATTTTTTTTCTAGTGTAGTCACTCTGCTCATCGTCGCTCCTTAAAAAAAGACAAAAAAATACCGTGACGAAAAATCGTCAAAAATTTAAAAAATAAAATTGAAAGATAAAATAAAAATAGTTCGTTTAAAATCAGCATGACAATAATCATGGTAATTTCTTGAAGTTATTATAGGGATTGATTAATTTTCTGCAATACCGTGTTTTGTTCGGAAATTTTTTGTTTGCGCATCATTTTTTTGATGCAACTTATTTTCCAGTGATCATGCTGTTTCACGGGTGCATTACAAGGGTGCAAAGAAATAGAAAAAAATTATCACAGGCGAAGTCTTACTGAAACCGCAATGTATCGATTCAAACAACTTTTTGGAGGATCTGTTGCCTTGCGAAAAATATTAAAAAAATCGACATGTTTTTGGGATATGTCGATTGGATCGACACATGAGTAGACTTCTTTCGAAACCTTGAGTAATGAGACAAGGTCACAGAAAAAATTTTTGAAAAAGCGGAGTTGACACGTTAGTCAATGAGCATTTTGAGAAAATTTTTTCGAAGAGATTGTCCATTAATCGAGGTTTCGAAAGAAGTCTAGTAGATATCATGAATGAAAAACCATTACAATATCCCTCGTTAATTGTCGTCTTGGAGGGGTGCATGTTAAATCAACCTGACTATGATTTTTTTCTGAAGCTCGATAAATGGACAAAAAAAGATGCTGCATTAATTTTATGTGGTTGCGATCCAGCTAAACATAGAAATTTACGTTTTAGTCAAGATGGTTTGCCTGATGATTTAATTGCGTCACAAAAATTATATCGCATATTTTTCAGCGTTAATTTTATAAAAAAATATGGTCGTGACAACTATCCTCTCAATGGGCGGTCCATCGTTAATGTACGCAGCTGATGCGTTAAGTGCATTTGAAGAACTTAGCGAATAATTCGGAGATGTTATGCAAATTACCTTTTTAGGTGCTACCCAAACAGTCACGGGATCTAAATATTTATTGACGGTAGATTCAAAAAAAATTCTGATCGATTGCGGACTCTTTCAAGGTTATAAAGAGCTAAGATTACGCAATTGGGATAAATTTCCGATTAATCCAGCCGATATTGATGCAGTTATTATTACGCATGCACACATTGACCACACTGGTTATTTGCCGTTATTGGTAAAAAATGGATTCAAAGGAAAAATTTATACATCACCTGGAACCAAAGCGCTTTGTGCTATTTTATTACCAGACAGCGGGTATCTCCAAGAAGAGGAAGCAAGAAATGCCAATAAGTATGGTTATTCTAAGCATACACCTGCTCTGCCACTTTATACACAAGCTGATGCACGAGAATCATTAAATTATTTCGAAGCAGTTGAGTTTGGTGTACCGCATCACCTATTTGGACAATTCAGTTTTGAGTTTGCTCGTGCAGGACATATTATTGGCGCCTCTTTTATTAAAATAAAAAATGGTAAAACATCAATCCTATTTACAGGTGATATTGGTAGGCCTCATGATCCAGTGATGCGACCACCGTCAATTATTGAGGAATTAGATTATATTGTTATGGAATCGACTTATGGAGATCGGCTACATAAAAAAACTGATCCGCTTGTTGAATTAAAAGAAGTGATTAATCAAACGGCCAAACGCGGCGGATCAATTATCATTCCAGCGTTTGCTGTAGGTCGCGCACAATCGCTTCTTTATTATCTTTATCAACTGAAAAGCAGTGGTGCAATTGCAGATATCCCTGTGTTTTTAGACAGCCCTATGTCAATTGATGCCTCTGATATCTTACATATCTATAAAAATGATCATCACTTGAATGCAAAACAATGCGATGGTTTATGTCATGTTGCTATTTACACGCGAACAACAGATGAGTCAAAACAAATTGATCTTCATAAAATGCCAAAAATCATTATTTCTGCCAGCGGCATGATGACTGGCGGTCGAATATTGCATCATTTAAAAGTATTTTTACCCGATCATCGAAGTACCATTTTACTTACTGGCTATCAAGCGGGCGGCACACGAGGTGCTAGATTACTCAATGGTGAGCGAGAAATTAAAATTCACGGTCAATTTGTCCCGGTGCGCGCACAAGTTAAATCCATGACCAATACATCAGCGCATGCGGATTATGAAGAAATGCTTGGTTGGTTGCAGCACTTTAAAAACCCACCCAGAAAATTATTTATTACGCATGGTGATTTCAACAGTGCTGAATCGTTTAAAGAAAAGGTGGAAAAAAAATTTGGGTGGCAATGTGTTGTGCCATCTTATATGCACACCGAAAATCTGTAAGAGCCTGTCGTCATATTGTGCATTAATTGAAAAATTGCAGAAATTAGGCGAAAATTTTTGTAAATTCGAAGTGAATATTCTTTAATCTTCGCTGAGAATTTATAAAAATTTACGCCAATTTATGCGGTTTTTAAATAATGTACAATATGACGACAGGCTCTAATATTGAAAGCAATATTGATAGCGAATTAACGCATTGCGATGATAAAAAATCATGATAACGTCATCTCTTCCATTCCCTGAACATAAGATCCAGCGTATCGTCTGGACATTGTTATTTTTGTTTCCCATTTTTGGCATGTGCGTGGATTTGGTTGCGCCTTCATTGCCCGCGATTTCAAGCAGTTTACATGTGTCCGCTTCTGTTGCAAAAAATGTTATTTCACTTTATTTATTGGGCTATGCATTGGGTAATTTTTTTACGGGATTTTTAGCGGATGCATGGGGACGACAAAAATTACTGCGTGCTGGATTGTTTGGATTTATTATTGCAAGTTTAATCCCCGTATTTTTTCATGGCATTGATTTATTATTTTTATCAAGAGTACTGCAAGGCATAACGATCGGGGCTGTTTCAGTATTAGCGCGCGCTATGTTGTCGGATGTATTGCCATCCGATAAATTAACGAGTTTAGGTACACTGATTGGAACGATGTGGGGATTGGGTCCCATTTTTGGACCTGTCATCGGCGGTTATTTACAATTTTATTTTGATTGGCAAGCCGGATTTATATTTTTTGCATTAATCACATTGATTGGATTGATTGCCACATGGATCGTTGTTCCAGAAACGCATTTTAATCGGCACGCTTTGAATATTAAAACAATCACTAAAAATATTCGCGAAGTGTTAAGTCATCGATTGTTTATGGCGCTTGTCATTCTAATGGGGTTGGCATACTCATTGTTAATTACATTTAATACTGCAGGACCATTTTTAATTCAAACCGTGTTACATCATTCGCCTATATTTTTTGGTCATGTGGCATTATATATTGGCATCGTGTTTTTACTGTCAACATTCACTTGTCGTTATTTACTGAAAAAATTTAAAGTCGAACATTTGCTTTTTTATGCCATCATTATTTCTTTTGCAATTGCTTTGTTATCGGTAGTGCTTAGTTTTTCATTTGAAAAAAGCACGATATTTTCTGTTATCATCAGTGCACTGATGTTTTTTTCCTGTGGATTTATTTTTCCCATGTCGATGGGGCGAGGAATTTCATTGTTTCGACATATCGCAGGTACTGCAACAGCATTGATGTATTTGATTCAAATTTTAATGACGGGTTTTGTCTCATTTCTGGTGAGTTTGGTTCATGTTGCAAATAATACCGATGTTATGGTGATGTATTTTATTTTACTGCTTTGTGCGGCGGTTGTTTATTGGGGTATGATTCGTAATGGAAAATAAAATGATTAGCAATGTCAGAGCATATGTAGGTTCAGTAATGGCCAACAAATCATAGATGAAATGAGGCGTTTATGCCTATGATGAAAATGGTCATATTTATTATTTCTCAAAAACAAAAAATAAAGTGGTGCAATTAACATTTGCTGGAATAGATCAT
>Ga0155524_110_pt1 | contig 6303 bp, 8 predicted proteins | sample RifCSPhighO2_12_FD_107181 | JGI IMG/M metagenome (GOLD analysis project Ga0155524, IMG submission 107181) | Gammaproteobacteria bacterium RIFCSPHIGHO2_12_FULL_39_24
ATTTTGCGTTGATATCTATGTTGACCGTAAACTATCTCACGGTAGGAATTAAATTGGTGTTTTGAGATGGATCGGATTCACAGAGAGTTCTTCCGCTCTTTTTTTGCAGCAGTCATTGCATTTTCAATTGAAGCGCTGCTGCCGCGACCGCAATGTATGATTTTGTACAGTGTTTTGCAGGATCTGATGGAAGTGGGGTTGCCTCCGACCACGCAAACTCATATAAATCAATCAGGTTGCAAGAATTTATTGGTATAGTACAATGTGCTATACTATATAGCTAGGAAGTCATTTCATGATGATATTGAAGCTGAAGTCGTTCCATCGCTGGGCAAAAAGCGAGAGTATTTCAGATACATCGCTTAAAAAAGCAGTAAATGAAATAATGCGAGGATTGGTTGAAGTGGATTTGGGCAGCGGGCTTTTTAAAAAGCGCGTTGCCAGAGAAGGTGCTGGTAAACGCAGTGGATTTCGAACTATGCTTGCTTTTCGGCGTGATGATCGATCGATTTTTATTTTGGGTTATCCCAAAAGTGTTAAGGATAATATTGGAGAAGATGAGTTATTGGCTTTAAAGAAATTAGCAAAAGAATTATTGAACGTTACGGATGGTGAAATAAAAAAGAGAATTGAATCTGGTCAATTAATTGAGGTGAAATAATATGCGCATCAAAAAAAATAAAATAGTAAAAAAAACCATGAATGATGTTGCGCGTACAGCCATATCTGAAATGGCAACTATTTTGCGAAAAATGGGAAAAATCGATGAATCAACTCTAAAAGAATATTTAATCAATTTTCCAATAGTCAAAGAATTAAAAGCGCGTGATATTAAAAAAATTCGCGAAAAAATAAATGTAAGCCAGCCTGTATTTGCAAAACTACTCAATACTTCGCCTGAAACAATTAAAAAATGGGAACAAGGCGAGCGTCATCCCACCGGTACATCACTAAAATTATTGAATTTAGTTGATGCGCACGGCTTGAGTGCTTTGTATTAAAAAATTTGCACGCAAGACAATGGAAATTAGCGATGAAACAAATCATTTTAAAATCAAGATTGATAGATACAAAACTGGGATCAATGATTGCAATTGCTGATGACGCAGGATTGTATTTGTTGGAATTTTCAGATTGCCGAGGACTTGAGCGTGAAATGGAATGCTTAAAAAAGCGTTTAACAGCTGACATTATTTCCGGCACAACACGCATCATTAAAAAAATTGAAAAAGAATTAATGGATTATTTTAGCGGTAAAAAATATCAATTTGAAACACCACTTGTATTAAGTGGGTCAGCATTTCAAAAAAATGTATGGAATGCACTGCAAAAAATTCCGCCTGGAGAAACGCGATCCTATTTAGAAATCGCAAATACAATTAAAAAGCCAACTGCTTTTCGAGCTGTTGCAAATGCCAATGGTGCTAATCAACACGCCATTATTATTCCTTGTCATCGTGTGATTAATTCAAATGGTGACATCGGCGGTTATGCTGGCGGAATATCTCGTAAGCAATGGTTAATTGAACATGAGATTAAGAAGCGCGAGCGCTCGCGACCACGAAAATAGTGTGAGTTATCAGTGTGAGTGTGAGATGACTATTTCAGAAGTCGAGCGGCTTATTTTGTTTTTTTACTCCGTCTCCCCAATACACAACCTCTCAACAATGCCTCGATGTTGCGGAAATTGTGATGTCAGTTCTTTTTTATCTGCCAGTTTGAAATCTTTAAAATCAAAACCGGGTGATACTGTGCAACCAAGTAAAATAAAATATTTTTTGTCAATTAATTCTGCAGAAAACCAATCCACCTTCGGGATGAGGTAATAAATTTAATTTTTCTATATAAAATGCAGCGAGTTCTTTACTCATGATGGTTTTCCTCATCTCTCATAAAGTTGTGATACAATATCATCAATTTTTTAAAGAGGCACGAATGAGAGAACCATGGACCTACAACTCAAAAATAAAGTAGCCATCTTAGCCGCATCGACCGATGGTTTGGGATTAGCCACCGCAAAGCAATTATTGAAAGAAGGCGCATTCGTTGCGATTTGTGGACGAGATGAAAAACGAAATGCAACTGCTTATGATGTATTGGTAACGAATGCTGATCGCGAGCATGTATTTGTATTTGCTTGCGATGTCACCGATCAAACTCAAGTAAATCATTTTGTTGCAAAAACCGCTGAAAAATTCGGTCAAATTGATATCGTGATTACCAATGCGGGTGGGCCGCCTGCAGGAACATTTGAAACAGTGGATATGGATGCGTATGAAAAAGGTTTTCGATTAACGTTGATGAGCGCTGTTTATTTTATTAAAGCCACACTGTCTTTTTTGAAAAAAAGCACTGATCCTGCCATCTTAACCATCACCAGTCGATCCGCAAAAGCGCCGATACCCAATTTATTTATTTCTAACGTGATTCGACCTGCAGTGATTGGTTTAACAAAAACATTATCACAAGAATTCGGAACGTATGGTATTCGAGTCAATTCTATTTTGCCAGGTTGGACTGAAACAGAGCGAACTATTTATCTCATCGAAAAAAGAGCTGAAAAACTTAGGCTTTCCTATGATGAGTGTAAATCGGAAATTATAAAAACATTTCCATTGGGTCGCATGGGCAAACCGGAAGAATTTGCCAATGCGGCAACTTTTTTAGTTTCTCCAGCAGCGAGTTACATTAATGGTGTGATGTTATTAGTGGATGGTGGAGATTATCCTGGGTTGGGTTAAAACAAATAACCCAACGATACAATATAAAAAATATTAAATCCTTCGTTTGGTTTCATCGTGTATGCATTGGAATAGTGAATGAATCTCATATTTAAATCTACTCGTTTTTCTTGACCAAACTCAAAACCGCCTCCTGCAATTGTTTGAAATGCGAAGTTGGAAGCCTGATTATTTTCTCCAAATTTTCTTTCCGAAATATAGCCGGGACCAAATGATGCCAACAAGAATGGGTGTATTGTGTTGGTATTGAATGGATATAAACGAAGTGAAAATGGTAATGCGGCTGCAAATAAATGTTTGTTGATAGCAGAGGTGCTGTAATATTGTCCGAGCGATCCACCAAACGTTAGGTTAAGATAATTTTTTTGTACGAGCGATAGAAATTCCGCTGACAAAAAACCACCTGAATTGGTGTCATGGTCATGGTTAAGATCAGGGCCACCGCCATACCCAATCGATATGCCGTGATTCCAGGCAAAGGTAGCAGTTGCAGCAGAGATTAATAAGACAGAAGAGAGCGTTTTGAGATAACGTAATTTACGCATTTGAGCATCCTTACTTAATGTGATCATACTATCTTATACTGTATTGAGATTAAAAAAAACCCAAGTTAATAACCTGGGTTTTTTGTTACACTAGATCCGTTTATTTTGGATCATAGGTTACATTAGCGTATGCTGTGGTTCCTGAATGCAATGTCGCTTTAACAGTGACATCTTTGCATAATTTGCCATATTTCATTACCATGGCTTTTCCAGGACCTGCTTTCACACCAACGTTACAACGGTGATAAATGTTGCATCCTGTTTTTGTTTTACCAACCCATTTTTTGATGGAAATCACCGCTCCCCACGGGTACCCGGGAATATCTCTTTTTTCGAGATCATATCTCACCACAAATGATTTGGTATCATCAAAGCCTAATCTTTTTGCGTGAGAAAAAGTGTCTTTGTGAACGGTAAAGTCTACTGCTGATGTTCCAAATGTTTTCGCAGAGCATGTACCACAATCAACCTTGATAATGCTATGACTCATATTTTTCACTTTAAAATTTACCTCGCCTTGCGGGTGTGTTTCATAAGCAAACGTCGCTGCACTTACACACAAACTGGCAGCACACACCAAAGACAAAACAGAAACAGTTGACTTTTTCATATCTCCTCCTCCAGTAAAGATCATGTAGGGTGGTGAGATTATAGTAGAAAAAACTAAAATTCAGTCAAAATAGTTTACAACTGGCTGACTTTAAATGGAAAATATAAATACTTTTGAACACAAGTAGCATTTTCTGCGTATCAACCTATTTTTTCAATCTGTAAAATTGATAATACGATATCCAAGCTTTCAAAAATTTTATTTTGTGCGACGAATATTAGCATGCCCATATTTGCTAATTTATGCACTACTGTTGGATTGGCCTCACATAAATAAATAATAACACCACTTCGATGAAATTTTTCTAGTATTTCTTCGAGCGTTTCTAGTCCCGTCATATCCATAAATGGCACGTCTTTTAATCGTAAAACAATCACTTTCGGTTCTGTGTTGCTGACCAGTAATGCATTTTCTAATTTTTGTGCGACCCCAAAAAAGAAAGGACCTTGTATGTTGTAGATCAACACATCCTTAGGTAATACAGCAGATGATTTTCCATTGGATACAAAATGTGCCGAATTTTCTGCTTCAACTGTAACAGATTGCACCATGCGTCTCATAAAAAACAGCATTGCTAAAACAACCCCCACGTTTACTGCGATGACCAAATTGGTTAACACCGTTAAAAAAAAGGTAATCAATAAAACAGCAGTGTCATAGCGTGGTGCGCGCCGAATAATATGAAAAAAATGTTTCAGATCACTCATGTTGTAGGCAACAACAAATAAAATTGCGGCTAATGCGCACAACGGAATATCGGAAGCCAGTGGCGCTAACAAAACCAACACAAGAATTAATGCAATAGAATGTACGATCGCTGCAATGGGGCTGTTTCCACCGTTGCGAATATTGGCAACGGTTCTTGCAATTGCACCCGTTGCTGCAAATCCGCCAAATAAAGGAGAAAAAATATTAGCCAGACCTTGCCCCATTAATTCTTGATTGGAGTTGTGACGATAACCAGTCATGCCATCCGATGCGGCGGCAGATAAGAGTGATTCAATTGAACCTAATAACGCAATGGTAAATGCTGACCCAATTAAATTTAAATTTTCATCAAGCGACATGTGCGGGAAATGAAAGTAGGGAAAATGTCGTGGCATTTCTCCAAATGCACTGCCAATCGTTGCGACGTGTTTAAAATGAAAAATAATTTGTAAAATCGTGGCAGTCAGCATCGCAACTAAAGGCCCCGGTAATTTTTTAATTATTTTTGGTGTGGCCAACATGAGAAATAAACTTAACATACCTAACGCCGATGTTGTTAAATTTAAATGAGGAAACGCATGACACAGGGAGATAAATTTTTGATAAAAATGGGCATCAATGGGGATGTGAACTGTTAACCCAAAAAAATCTTTCCATTCACCGACAAAAATAATCACGCCAATACCGCTTGTGAATCCAACAATTACAGGGTCAGGAATAAATTTAATGACATTTCCTAATTTCATGAATCCCATAAAAAGTAGGATAAATCCCGCCATAAATGAAGCAATTTGCAATCCACTCACGCCGTAATGTGCAGTGATGTTGGCAAGAATCACAATAAATGCGCCGGTGGGTCCTGCGATTTGCACACGCGTTCCGCCAAAAATACCAACAAAAAAGGCAGCAATAATCGCTGTGTAGAGTCCTTGCACGGGTTGTACACCAGACGCAATGGCAAATGCCATTGCGAGGGGAAGTGCAATGACACTGACAATCAAACCAGCCACAATGTTTTTTGACCAGTTTTTATAGTGTAATAATCCATTGCGATAGGCGTCGATAATGGCTAGCATGTGTTTGTCTCTCGAGAAATGGTGTGATGCGCAATTATATAAGATTTCTGCACTTTTAAAAAATACTTTTAAGAAGCGAGTGATGAAAAACTAGGGTTTTCAGCGATGGAATATCCCATTTAAAAGGTGTTGAGTTAGATGCGCAAAATCATTTACAACGTTCTGACAAACATTAGACTTCTTTCGAAACCTCGATTAATGGACAATCTCTTCGAAAAAATTTTCTCAAAATGCTCATTGACTAACGTGTCAACTCCGTTTTTTCAAAAATTTTTTCTGCGACCTTGTCTCACTACTCAAGGTTTCGAAAGAAGTCTATTGTTAATTAAGAATTTCAGAGTGAGTGGCCAGTAATCGATGTTTGTTAAAGGAATAATGAATGATTTACCTTCGCAAGAAAAATAATGCCATATCCATTTTTATTGTTGCGATAGTGACAATCGTCGCTATTACTAATTGTTATGCATTTAGTTTATGGGGATATACTCCACAAAGTGGCATTACGTATGCACCCATTGGTTTTCATTGGCAGAATTATTTAGAAGGCAGACCACAACCGAATGATATGAACCATATTGTCGCGTTAAATTATAAGTCCCTGGTCGTTGGAACTTTTATCGATT
>Ga0155524_115_pt1 | contig 5704 bp, 6 predicted proteins | sample RifCSPhighO2_12_FD_107181 | JGI IMG/M metagenome (GOLD analysis project Ga0155524, IMG submission 107181) | Gammaproteobacteria bacterium RIFCSPHIGHO2_12_FULL_39_24
AAGTGTTTTGCTGTCTGGAGAAAATTGCATGTCACTGGGATCAACAATCATTTTTGTTGGATGATCGCATGCGAAGTTATCTGCAACTAATAATCTTTTTTTCATGGTCTTTAAATCATCAATCCAGAGTTGATTGGCATAATCTGTTTTAGTAGTAGAGAATGCGCAAGCATCGGGAATAATGTTTTTGCTTCTTTTTGTAAACGCAACCCATCGTCCATTAGGTGATAGGCTTGTGTGATGATCTATTCCAGCAAATGTTAATTGCACCACTTTATTTTTTGTTTTTGAGAAATAATAAATATGACCATTTTCATCATAGGCATAAACGCCTTGATCTGAAAATATACTTGGAGAAAATAAAAAGGCAGTAATTATAAGAATAATTTTTATCATGGCGTTTGTTTTAAATCTTCAAGTCGTGTTTGAAAAATACTATTTGCCGGAGATCTTAAAAATGTATTTCCCAGATCAGAAACACACACTTCCAGCTCCACTTTTCCCTGTCCTGCTAACGAAACACATTGAGATGCGGATATCCAATCGCCTTCATTTAAGCAAAATTTATGGGTATGTTGATCGATTATTTGCACACCCGTGACACGAAATACTTCAACAATTTTTCCAACTTTATATCCTTCCATTTGTTGAATGGCCTCCCACAGTTTTTCAAATTGCGCGGCTGTAAATTTTTTGATTGGTCTATCATCATAAATACCAGTCTTTTTATGTATCAATTTCGCATATTTTTTTGTTGGGTTTTCTTTGGGTGGCGCAAATTTCACAATCATGCGATCAATAGAATAATTTGCATACACGTTGCTTAAAAGATCCAGCAAAGCATTGTGCCCTGACTCAACATCAGGAAAAATTGCAAAATCATAAGTTTCACCAATTTGGTTGTGTCGTCTACTTATTTTCCCAGGTCTTAGATTGCCAGGATTATGATTTCTCCATGTCCAAGTGCCGCCCGAAAAACGAAAATGTTTTTCGTCGATGTCGGTGTAAATAACAGTGTGCCTTACCCCGGGAAATGCGCTAACAAATTGTTTCATAAAATTCTCGCTATTATAAAGTTAGATATTTTGAATTAAAATACCGTATTTTTTAAAAAATCAGGTAACTGTTAATCAGCACCCCCATTAGTCCATTCCGACCGCAGCCAGAATAGTCCACTTGAACCGCACCGTATTTGGTCCACCTAAACCGCACCCTAAATAGTCCACTTTAATGCTCAGTGTTAACCAACCATGTTGTACTGAATTTGGTATTTGATACAAACCAAAGGAGGTAAGCCATGAACAGGAGCATTCAAATGTACGAATACAGACAAGTGATATTGCAAATGAGACTGGGTGAATCTGATCGTGCAATTGCAAAATCAGGTTTAGTCAGTCGCACGAAGGCCAGACAAATACGCGCATACGCAAGGCATACAAGCCACAACCATTCATCAAACATTAAAAACAAAATACGGGTTTTCAGGTCAATACGATTCTGTGCAACGGTTTGTGCAGAAATTAAAAGAAAATAAAATAGACGCTAGTACCGTTTTAGATTTTAATCCCGGTGAAAGCGTGCAGGTTGATTTTGGAATGGGACCCACCATCACTGACGTGTATACAGAAGAAGTGTTAAAAACATGGATATTTGTGATGGTTTTATCATGGAGCCGTCACCAATACGCAGAAATTGTTACCAATCAAAAAGTAGAAACGTGGTTAGGTTGTCACAAGCGCGCATTTGAATTTTTTAATGGCGTTCCAAAAAGAATTATTATCGATAATGCAAAATGCGCAATCACAAAAGCCTGTTATTACGATCCCGATGTGCAACGCTCATACGCAAATTGTGCGCTCGAGTATGGATTTATTATCTCAGCCTGCCCACCACGAGAGCCTAAGAAAAAAGGCAGAGTAGAATCGGGTGTGTGAAATATGTTAAGAAAAATTTTGTGCCGCTGCGTGAATTTAGGAGTATTGCGGATGCCAATGCCCAATTAAAAAAATGGGTTTTAGAAACGGCAGGCAATCGCAAACATGGCACCACCTATGAAAAACCATTAACCCTTTTTAACGAGACAGAAAAATTTTTATTACAGTCATTGCCACAGACCCCTGTTGAATTATGCGCTTTTAAAAGGGTTAAAGTGCATGGTGATTGTCATGTGCAATTTGAAAAATGTCGATACTCTGTGCCGTACACTTTTGTAAATCAATTGCTGTGGTTACGTGTGAGTGAATCCACTGTGCGCATTTATCATGATTTGAATATCATTGCGATTCATCCTCATCTTATAAAACCTGGCTCACGTCATACACTGGATGAACATATGCCGCCCAACGCGCAAGCTTATAAAATGCGTGATCCGCAATGGTGTTTATCTCAAGCAAAAATAATTGGTGAAAGCTGCCATCAAGTCATTAATCATTTATTTGAAAGTAAAGTGCTTGATCAATTACGCGCAGCGCAAGGCATCACGTCACTAGAAAAAAAGTATGGCAGAGATCGTTTAGAGGCGGCCTGCAAAAGAGCGCTTGCATTTGAAACGATTAATTATAAATCAATCAAAAACATCTTGGAGGCAGGTGTTGAATACAACTCATTAGATTCAGAAGAAGCGTTTGATTTATTGGCGGATAGCTACACAGGATGCGGAAAATATTCTCGCGATATCAAATCAATCATTTAATAATTTTTTAAACTGTAACACACAACCGGAGAAAGGTTATGATAGTAGAAATTGAACCAACGTTAAAAGTACTAAAATTATCGGGTATTTTAGATAGTTTATCCATCAGAAATCGTGAAGCAATTGACAATAAACTCTCCTTCACGGAATTTCTAGCAACCCTGTTGCAAGATGAGATACTAAGACGAGAACAAAAGAAATTTGATATGCGCTTTAAAAAAGCGCAAATAAACTCTAACAAAACATTAGAGCAATTTGATTTTGGGTTTAATGCAAAAATAAATCAGCAGCAAATTAAAGATCTTGTCACCTGTCAGTTTGTTGCAGAAAAAGCACCGGTGCTCATTGTGGGTCCGTGTGGCACCGGCAAAAGTCACGTTGCGCAAGCCATTGCACATTGCGCAATACGAAATGCAATAGACGTTTTATTTTTTACGCAAACTCAAATTTTTAAATATCTACAGGCAGCAAGAGCCACGGGTGAATACGAAAAAAAATTCCAACAATTAATAAAAATTCCTTTATTGATTATCGATGACTTCGGATTAAAACCATTGCGCACACCACAGGATGAAGACTTGCATGATTTAATTGCAGAGCGTTATGAAAAAACATCCACCATCGTCACCAGTAATCTTGCTTTCGAAGAATGGGGCGACGCATTCCCCAATAAATTATTAGGTGCTGCAACGATCGATCGCTTGCGTCATGCCGCGTATAAAATTGTGCTTGATGGGAACAGTTATCGATCGATGAATAAACCAACGAAAAAATAGCAAAAAAATGAGATTGAAATTTAGGTAAATTTAGCGATATATTGACCCCCTTAAAAAGAGCATTTTAGTGCACTTTGCGGACCCTCAAAGTGGACCATTTAGGCTGCGGTTAGGTGGACTCATTAGGGTGCTGATTGACAGCTTGAGCCGTGTGCAGTGAAAGTTGCATGCACGGTTCTTAGGAGAGCGGCGGCCAGCAATGGTCGCTGCTTATCCGACGCGCGACACTATCCATTAAAAATTTTATTTACCATACAGCCACGCAAACAACTCCGGCAACTGTTTCCAATAATGCTCACAAGATTCCAACGAATGAATTTGATGCGCCAACATATTATTCCAGTCGGCCATTAAATCTGCTTTTGCAGAGGCTGATTCAATTGATCGCAACGTCGGTACTGCAATATTTTTAAATTTGCATTTTTTGCTTAACACATCCAACACAATTTTATGATTCGGACTCCATCGCTTATCTTTATGCAAATGAATCACGTCATACAAATCCCGTGGCCGCATACGCTCAACTAACGCTCGCAATTTTTCTGCAAAAATTTCCTCGATAGAATACGTTAATATTTTTAATTTTTCCGCATGCAAATCAGAATAAGAGTGATGCACATTTCTCCATACGGGCTGACGCACCATCAACTCATCATTCGTTAAATCTAATTTGATCGTCGACATATGCGCACGTCGTTGCAATGGGCCTTTGTATGCAAGCTTTCCTGCAATAGAAATATTACCCCGAGGATTTTTGGATTCTTCAAATTGCATATGATCCGCAGGAATTTCAATACCCGATTCTTCATAAATCCAATTACTCACATTGCGAAATTCTGTTATTAAAAAATTTCTATTAATATGCGCAGCATCAATAATGGTAAAATCGAGATCTTCCGAGAACCGATACGCTTCAAAATAACATTTCTTCAAACAAGTACCACCTTTAAAAATCCATTTTTCGCGTAATATTTTTGAATTGGCAATGCCCGCTAAAATCCAATTAATCACATAATCTTTTTCAATTGCGTTTGCGGACAATAAATACTTTGCTGTGTTCGCTAGAATTTCTTGTTTATCAATCACACTTTTTTTCCTTCCAATTGTTCGGCACACGTAAACGCCAACGGGTAATAATTCGTGGGCATTTTACAGAAGCTGTTAGTCTTACATAGCCCTGCGTTAAATGATTTAAACAAAAATTAATTAACTTGATTTCTGCTGGAAAATTTTTTTCAACCAAATAACCCAATCGCTTAATCGCAGCACCATTGGTTATTTTCTCCAAATATTCCATCAACAAATCCACATTTTTGTGATTCGAATGAAAATAATTTTTTAATACTTCTTCAGCAAAGCGAATACCACTACAAAATTGCGGATACATTACCATATCAATGATAGTACGTGTTGGGTCTGACACTTTTACTTTAACGCCATTCAACCAAATTGTTTTTAATCCAAAAAAATAGGCGGGCTTGATTGTGTGGATGACATATTCTGTACCCGCGATCATTTTTTTTCTATTTGGGATTAATTTTTGCGTCATCACCGTCACGCTTTGAAAAATTTGCTCCGTTAAATCCCAATAATTAGCAGCGTTAGTACCCGCAATATAACAGGGTGAAAATAATTTTTCAGCGATTACAAAGGGTTCTTCGGGTGCAATGTCTAACGTGGATGAGTTTAGTGGAACTTCGATATACACGCCTCGCGCAATACGTCTTAGCCACCCCTTTTTCTGATATAGCGACAATATTTTAGCGGCATGCGATCGATCCATTTTCCAAATCAGAGCCGCTTTCGCTACCGATATCACCGCTTTTGTTTCTTGCAGCAGTTGAGATAACCTAGTCCTTTCCAACTGCCCAAGGCCAAGCGCATGTGCATTTTTAGTGTATTTCATATATTAATATTCATTTATTAAATGAATTAATAAGTAAATTATATACTAAAAATCAGTATACTTTCTATATTTAAATTCACCTATTAAATGAATAAATCAATATAAAATATACTTAATTATCGAGATAGTCTGTGTAATTCCGGTGTAATCGTGCCAGGAAAAAGTGGGGTTTTTGGGGATTTTGGCAGAAATCGACGGTCAATGCATAGGCTAAAAATAGCCAAAATATCAATCAAATAGAACAAAATTGCAGATTCTTCTCCGGTCTCATGAGGTAAAAGTGGGATAGCAATGAACAATAACTTCTTGTTAAATAAAGATTCTGAAGAC